>ENA-UZWX01004517-UZWX01004517.1-metagenome-genome-assembly--contig:-Day-4---50m-contig-4517_pt1 | contig 35325 bp, 29 predicted proteins | sample MGYA00260347_ERZ794907 | MGnify/ENA metagenome assembly ERZ794907 | reverse complement strand
TGTTCGAACTAATCGTAATTTCTGAGGAGTAGTTTTATGTTGTCGAATTTGGATATCTCAGTTGTTATTTTTTATGCAATCGGCCTGTTCGCGTTGGCGCAGTGGGTTTCTCGGGAACAAGCTGGCTACAGCAAAGATACTTCAGACTATTTTCTCGCTGGGAAATCGCTGCCCTGGTGGGCAATCGGTGCATCACTAATAGCCGCCAATATCTCAGCTGAACAAATCATCGGTATGTCCGGATCGGGGTATGCTGTTGGTCTTGCTATAGCTTCTTACGAGTGGATGGCGGCAATCACGCTGCTCCTCGTCGGTAAATACCTGTTACCGATTTTTTTGAAACGTGGTATCTACACCATGCCGCAATTTCTGGAACAGCGGTATGATCATCGGGTGCGTCTGGTGATGGCTTTCTTCTGGCTCGGTGTCTATATATTTGTCAATTTAACCTCAGTGCTCTGGCTAGGTGCGCTGGCACTAAATACTGTAGCAGGACTCGATATCGTACATAGCATGGTTCTGCTGGGGCTCTTTGCTGTCGGCTACTCGGTCTACGGTGGCCTGAAGGCAGTCGCATTCACAGACATCATTCAGGTTGTTCTGCTTGTGCTCGGTGGCCTGATGATTGCCTGGATTATGTTAGACAAGGTATCCGATGGTGCCGGTGTGTTAGCCGGGTTCCAGGTGCTGACTGAACGAGCGCCCGAAAAATTTGACATGATACTCAGTAAGGACAACCCGCACTATGCCAGCCTGCCAGGTCTCTCAGTGCTATTGGGGGGCATGTGGATTATGAACATTTCTTATTGGGGCTTTAATCAATATATTATTCAGCGTGCTCTGGCTGCTAAGAATATTCAGGAAGCGCAAAAAGGGATCGCTTTCGCAGCATTTTTAAAGCTACTGATGCCTGTGATTGTTGTATTGCCGGGTATTGCTATCTTTGTATTGAACCCCACGCTTACCACACCTGATCATGCCTATCCTGAAGCCATGACAATGCTGCCATCTGGAATCAAGGGATTAGTGTTTGCTGCGTTGCTCGCAGCGATTGTTTCTTCGCTGGCATCTATGACAAATAGCATCTCAACTATTTTTACCATGGATATCTATGCCAGCTTCAGCAGCAAGAAAGACGAAAACGGCAGCCGGGTAATGGTTGGCCGCGTAGTCGCAGTTGTTGCGATGTTGCTAGCCATGATTTGCGCCAAACCCCTGCTGGGTAATTTTGATCAGGCATTCCAGTATATTCAGGAGTTTACCGGTTTCTTTACCCCGGGAATTGTTGTGATCTTTCTGCTTGGCATGTTCTGGAACAAAACCACTGCTAGCGGAGCGCTGGCTGCGGCGATTAGTTCCGCTGTTCTATCTTTTGCGCTCAAGATATTCTGGCCAGAGCTCCCCTTTATAGATCGGGTAGGGCTCGTTTTCCTGCTGTGCGTCGCAATTGCTGTATCCTTTTCAGTCATGGCGGGCAGTCGTGCTCAGGATGGCGCTGTATCTCTCAGCGACATCCAATTTGCAACGACCCGAGGGTTTAACTTGTCCGCAGCGTTGGTGACGCTAATTTTAGCTGCTTTGTACGCAACGTGGTGGTAAAGCCCAAGCGTGAACTGGCTATGACGAGAGGTTGAAAAGACAATAAGGAGCCAACTTTATTGCATGGTGTAGGTGCTAGCCGTGCCTGACTCAAACTCGTCGGTTACCCTTGGCATTATCGACAACCCTATTATGAAGAGAAGTCAGGTCAAACGAAACAATACTGTTACCTCTCGAGAATGTCTGAGCGGCTGCTAACCTGCAGGCGTTAGGGGCGGTGACTTAGCTATCTTTTATTTTCGCTTTATTTGCTATATTCGAGCGAAACACAACACGGCGGAAGCAACATGGAAATACTAGCGGTTTGGGGAGAATTTTTGGGCGGCATCGGTGTCATCATTTCTTTGATTTTTTTGGGTTTGCAAACTAAAACTGCGAACCGACTCGCACTCGCCGCGTCGCAGCGAGAGCAGCGCCATATATGGCAGGAAATGATGATCTTTATGGCCAATTACAGTTCCGAATACCGAGAGTTTCTAAATAGTCCTGTTATGGCACCCGATCGCCAGACCCGCGCAGCAATGATGCTATATGCAATGGGTAACCAACTTGACACATTACTGAAACTTAACAAGGAAGGTCTTGAGACAGACGATAACTTGCGTTACGTCATGGACGCTTTTGTTGGCCACGTTTCAACCCCTGGTGGGTATGCATTTTGGCAAAAGATGACAGATGTCGATTTATACGGCGATGACGTGCTGGCAGCGGTTAATGCGAGGCTATCAGCGACAGCTGTTCCAAATGAGGATTTATTTAACGCTATGCCTTGGCTCAAAGCGAAACCAGGAGAATTCCAGGCTTAGTTGGCCAAAAAATACAATGGCTTGTCTGGAGTGGTAGGGTCATTATCAATCAAAGTGAGGTTGTCCGCGGACTACCATATCCTATTCAAGATTGAGACAGCGAGATAGGTATTGGATATGAAAATAGGGAAAAATCACATATTCCGAAGAACAGTCATGATTGCTGGTACTCAGTGAAATTTACGGCTTAGTAAAGCACTGATTTATTGTCTCCCATCAGACTAGCCTGACCAACAGCTCGACGCAGGAAATAACTGAAAATAAATATGGCATTTCTGGTTAATGCTGATTATCTCAACACCACCGATGTGCACCGGACAATGCTAACGGCTCAGAATTTCTGAGCGCATTAGCATGTCTGTATGCTGACTACTTATACGGTTGCTTACGCTTCCAACGATCAATATTGTCAAAGCTGGTTTTAACCTGATCAATACTTTCAGCATGTTGCTCTGCCATAGACATCACGACTAGATCATGGGTCTGACTGCGATCGGCGATACGGGCCAACATCTCGCGTAAATCGCTACGTGTCAGGGCATCTAGCGCTTCCAGCGCATCAGCATTTCGACGCCAGTTTTCATCTTTTTTGAACGCCATGTAAAAGTAACGTGCACCGCGCTGAGCCACTGACTTGTCCTTGCTTTCCAGGTCAGCTCGAACAGCCGCGCGAATTTGCTCGAGCTTTTCATCGGTAAGTTCATCAAACAATGAGGGCAGTGTTGTCAAGAATGCTTCTGAGCGTTTGCGCAACTCATCTGCGGCGTAGTCAGCCGACTGGATGAGGAACAAAGCAAACATATCTTTCTCAATTTCCGATGTGAAGCCGCCAGTGATGTAACCTAACTGCTGGCGAGTTCGTATTTCTGAAAAATACAAATCAGCAAAGAAATTTCGAAGCATGCCCGCAGCTGCGCGGTTTTTTGCCGTTGCCTCGCCCAGTGAGAATGCTTGCCAATAAGCTGAGTTATTCACTCTAAGCACATTGGCTGCGACAACAGAATCAAGTTCGGTCAGATCCAATGTCCGGTTTTCGTAGACATCCCTTGCAGCGATTGGCTTTAACTTAAGTCTCGACACCACGTTGCGGGCGACTTGCTCCGCTTCGAGTTGAGTGATGTTGCCATAGGCCATCATTTCCACATTGCTTTGCTTAAACAAGGTTTTCGCAAATTTTTGTACATCCTTTAGATCTAGGTTTTTGGCGACTGCCAAGCGCTGTTCTGGCGTAAAGTAGTTTTCATAAAGGACCTTGCGCTGAATCTCTCGGGCTTGAACATAGGCATCGGCAAAAACAGCGTTTTCCAAGGCGCGCAATTTGCGCTCTTTAATTGCTTCGAACCTGTACTCGGGCAATTCCACCGTTCGCATTTGCCTAAGCACATCGTCAATAAGGCTTTTGGCTGATTGGCTGTAACCGGAAACAGACAGCGTAATACCCTCGCTACCTGCACCAACATTGAGATTCAGACCCGCGACCGATGCGGTATAAGTTTGCTCGTTGATTATTTCGTTGAGCGCACTGACATAGTATGCACGCAGCACTACATTTTTTAGCTCGCCCATGGCTTTAGTCTGACGCAAACGAATTTGGTAACTAACTTGGGGGCGCTCAAACGCATTATCCTGAGCATAGTAGAGTTTAAGTCCAGCCTCGTCGATAATTTTGACAGGCGCATCTGCGAGCTGATCGACATTGCTTGGCACAAACTTGTTAGCTGCAGGAAGACTTAATGCTGTGATTTTATCAGGACTATTGAAAGCCGCTAGCTGATCATCGGAAAATGCTTGCAGACTATAACGCGCTCCAAATTGATCTTCAGTGAGGTCCGTAGGCACCCCCTTAGCCTCAAGAGTGGCGATCATATTCTCGACGCGTATGGCTTGTAGTATTTCGAAGTACTGGCCTGCATCCGACTCTTCCCAAAGATAGGCGATGCGCGCAGCATCTTCGAGTGAGTAATGTAGAGCATTGTTAGCCAGACCAATTGCGCGGCCAGTTCCTTCGCCTTTGTTGTCGAAAAGTTCGTTCAGGCGGGCCATGGTTGCGCGTTCTTGAAACAAATATTCCGGATATTCCGATTGGCGCAGCATTTCGGCGCTGGCGAAAGTCGCCTCCATCACACCTTGCCAGTTATCGGCGCCTTGAGGGGTGAGTTCTATTTCAATGTAAAACATGCTGTAGTCTTTGGTGGCTTTATAAGAGCCTCCGCTCAGGGCGGTGGCCAGCCCCTCATTTTTCAAATGCGACAAGAGGCTGCCTGCGCCCTCGTAACCGAGCATAAAACCAATCAGGTCATCCGGTTTGCTGCGATACATCGCGCGCGTGCCTCGTACTGGGAAAGCAAGGCTAAGCTTGCGTAAGTCCTTTACCGGCTCGACCAGTGCCAAGCTAGGGGGGCGGGATTTATCAATGAGATCGGTGGTGTAATCAACTGGTACGATATGCCGGTTTTCTATGGCTGCAAAATATTGTCGGGCCCACTGCTCCATTTGATCAAGACTATTGTTGGAGGTCATGGCCAAAGCCATTTGGTTGGCACTGTAGTAGCGTTTGTAGAAGGACATAAACTCCTGACGATCAATACCCTCTAGGCTCTTGAGGTTGCCGGTCGAGAAGTGGTTCTCGGGGTGCTTTTCATCAACCAGGGTGCGAAATATTTGCTGTTGTCGCCAGTTATCACTCTGCAGATTCTTTTCAAACTCTGAATCTACGGCATTCATCTCTCGTTCCGTGTAGTCGGCGTTAAACAGCGGCGAGATAAAAAACTGCGAAAAGCGATCCAGTGCACCTTCAAAAGCTTGGTGGCTGATTTCAAAATGATAGTTGGTGTGATCACCAGAGGTATAGGCATTACTGTATCCACCGTTGCTCTTCAGATAGTTGCCATATTCACTTTCGCCTGGAAATTTCTCGCTGCCCAAGAACAGCATATGCTCGAGAAAGTGTGCTAAGCCAGCCCGGTCTTCTGGGTCGTTGTAAGAACCAACCCAGGCAACCAAGCTGGTTGAGGATTTATTCAGATCGGGATCAGACAAGAGGACAACCTTAAGGCCGTTATCCAGTGTTAACATCTTGTATTCGGATTTGTCGGTCGCGGCTTTAACCGGCAACTGATTCAAATCAGCAAAAGAAAGGGCAGTCCAAGAAAAGAGTGCCAGAAATAGGATCAGGGTGCGTTTCATTGTAGTGCTCTTGTTATTTATCCAAAACAGCGATTATAGGGGAGCGGGCCCTGCAGGCAAGGCATCAGTGCCGGGTTTCGAGCAATTTCGGCCTGCCAGCGGTAGGCCGAGTGCTGGTTGAGATTAACTTACGTTAGATACGCGCGCCTAGATCTCAGATATCCCGCAAAGACAAGGAAAACAAACCACATTTCTCGAAGAACGAAGATGTATGGTGATTGCTGGAGATCAATTAAATTTAAGACACCGTGATTACGTGATCCCTCAGTTGGACAATAACTGCCATGGCGCTGCGCTGACATCAAAAGGTCCGCCTGAATTCAATTTATATTTGTCGACCTTTGCTTTTGATCATCTTCTCAACGGCACCAGCCAAGGCCCGCAACATCAATCCAACGGCAAAGCTTTTTCCGACGACAGTAGCGGACCCTTTTTGTAAGATTTTCTTACGTAGACGCTCGTCTGACTTGGCGCGCTCCAGTTGATCTGCTGCACGACTCACTCCTTCACGCATTATTTCAACTACCCAGCCTAAGTGCGGAAACAACGTTGTCATGATGGTCGAAACCCAGAGTCCGCGCATCAGTAAGCCCGCCTCGCCAGTCTTACCGCGCACAAACTCAGTTACCGACAGCTGAGGAAAACGAGCGTCATCAAGGCAATAGATATCTTCGTGAGTGGCGCCTATGCTCCAAGCTTTGAGCGCTGCCGCTGGCATTTCAGGGTCAGCACATTGAAAAAAATTTTGGTCACAGGCGTTGAAATACCTGCGCCAGATACCCGAACAACAACCGGAGGTGGTTTTGCGGTTTTACTGGATATTTTATAGAGCGCAGCGCCTGAGTAACCACCCGTCAGCGGATCTTTTTGAAGCGCATCGACAGTGACCTCAGCCCATTTCGGCGCAACCGTCTGGAGAAGCTCGAGAATCGCTTGACTGTCTCCCGCAACAACGCCTTCAACAATGTTGATGTTTGACAGGTCATCATTCATTAGTTTTGCCCTGTCGTTGTTGTGATTTATCACTCTATCGCAACCTGAGCAAGCGCATTACCGGCACCTTTATTTATCGGACCTCTTACTTTTTAAAACCGATAACGTATTTGGGAGCGAAAAACCCTATCTTTTATTCCGCCAGTAAAAGCATCGATGTCGCGTCGATATTCAGACTCGAGGAGCCAACGGGCATCAGGTTCCCAGCGTACACCTAGGGCAAACCAATTTCTGTCGTCGTCTAGATGCTGTTCCATTGAATAGTTCTGCCATCGGCCATATGCCAGCCACTCATCAAAGCCGTAATTGACGTTCGCTTCTATCAGCGCACGCTCAACCGTTATCTCGTCGTTTTTGCCCACATAGTATTGGCCCAATAGTGAAAAATTGCGGTAAAACCACGATATATCAATGCCAATACGATCACGATTGGAAACGGCTCCAGCAGGGTTTGAGACCCGCCCGGTGAGCCAAGAAAAGCCATATTCAATATTTTCCATCTCACTTGACCCAACTCTGCCGGATATCAAATAGGGACTTCCCGAATCTTTCCATTCATTACCACTGCCGCGGGTCAGAGCCACCTCATAAACATAGTTCGATATATTCCCTTGAACGGAGACTCCCCAATCGACTTTGATACCCGGATCAAATTGATTGCCATATTGTAGAAGCGTTGCATTGGTATCGTTGCGAAACTCGAGCCCAAAAGGGAGTTCGAAATGACCAACTTTGACTTGAGTTTGCCCTCGATTGATCCCCTTGTATTTGAAATAAAAGTTGCGAAACTGAATAGGTGTATCGTCCGGTGAATCGAAAAAGCCAGGCACCCTTTGAAGGTTGCTTGCCGAGGCGACATATACTTGCATTAATAGCTCGCCGGTGTCTCCTGTCGCATTGCCAAAGTCTTTTGATAGGTCTAGCCCGACAAAGTTGAGAAAACCGCTGTCACCGACTGAACTAGATTGATAACGGGTACTAAGGTCGATCGCTGCAATTGCTTGATCGTTTGCACTGACTTTGGCGCTTACGAGTAAGCCCATCGCCACAAATGAAATTACCAGCCGTCTCATACCGCCTCACTTTGACTCAGGTGTTCTAAGGCATCGCTTAGCTCGTCAAGATCGATCGGTTTGGAGAGACATCCTTGCATGCCGGCTTGTTGGCATTTCGTCAGATTCTCTTTTGTCACGTCTCCGGTAAGGGCAAATACCGCTGGAAAAAAGTCGAGTCTTCCTGCTTGATGCAGGTCCATGATTCGGCGCGTGGCTTCAAGGCCATCCATTACCGGCATATTGCAGTCCATTAGGATCGCATTGTAGGTGTTGCCTTGCTTAATCAATTGGAGTGCCTCTTCTCCATTGCTGGCCTCTTCGACTTCACAGCCAAGCTTCTCTAAAAGAAGACGAGCGAGCATTCTGTTTACATCGTCGTCTTCCACAATCAGACAGCGCAATGCAATTTCTTGAGGCGTATTTGGCGTACAGCGTTTTTTAGCTATCTGATTGGGTTCAACTTGCACTTCAACGGAGAACGTAAATACTGAACCCTCCTCGCTAGATGAGCTCAAAACAATTTCAGACTCCATTAACGAACAGAGCTGCTTACAAATAGCCAGGCCTAGTCCGCAACCCTCTTTGACATTTAAGTTCTTGGCGTCTTGAGTGAAAGGCTTGAATAACTCTGGTAGAAATTCATCGGGAATACCCGGCCCCTGATCGCTGACCTCGAAACGCAGAAGGGCCGTCTTTGAAGTTTGCTTGATAAAAGAGCCGAGCACATTTATTTCGCCTTCATCACTGTACTTAATCGCATTGTTTAGCAGGTTAGTGACAACCTGCTTGATACTATCTATTGAACCGTTAAAGCTGACTCCGGGATCCTCGCATTCAATTCGTAATTTGAGACCTTTCTCAATTGCCTGATACCTAAAAGACAAATCAATTTCATTAAGCTCCTCCCGAAGGTCAAATGAACGTCTTTCGAGTGGAGATTCGGAGGTCTCCATCTTCGAATAATCCAGAATGGTCGTCATCAACCGGTAGAGTCTTTCACTCGATGAGCTGATCGCTCCAACAAACCGCTGCTGCTCGGCGTTTAACGCTGTATCCGAAAGTAGCTTTGACATACCAAGCACACCATTGAATGGCGTCCTTAGCTCGTGACTCATAGAAGCTAAGAATTGAGTCTTCGCCTGATTTGCCTGCTCAGCAATAAGTCGGTCTTTTTCTGCGGATGCTTGTGCTTCCTCAGCTGTTTGCTTGGCTTTTTCGAGTAATTCTTGGCGTTGTTGTAATTGCATCGTCCTGAACCTAACCCGCTCTTCGAGACGCTCTTCAGCGTGACGTCGGTCAATGCCAATTCTAAATAGGCCACTGATCAGCGTTAACGAGTTCCAATCGGTAAATGTGTTTGGTGAAGTCGATGACACCAGAACGATGCAAGAGTTGGTTTCTTCGGTCTTATGGATAGGCATAATAATGCTGCCTGCGAGTCCCATTCTGTTCGCGCGATCGACTAACGGATCATCCTCACTTGGTATCACATGCACTGGGCTACCATCAGATAAGAGCAAATTTACAAGGGTGATCATTTCGTCTTTTAGCAGACGAGCGCCCGAACGATGCGGCCCTTGAACATCGTTGGAGGGTTTAGAGTCGACCACGTAGCGAAGTTTGATATCAGACGTCTTAGCTGAAAGTTCTAAGTAAACCGCACACTCGGCATGGTACCAGTGACAAAGGTCACCCATGGATCTTTCGACTGCATCTTTCAGAGAATGTGCCTGCATGAACCGGCTAGACAGGGTAGATAAAAACTGCTGAAACAACGCCTTATTGTTAAGTTCCGAAAAGTACTGGTCCAACGCGCCTGCAAGCGATCGATATTCGACGGGCCAATTGTCGTTGCGTCTGATCAGCTCGTTCTTGCTCGAAGTAAGCTTTTCTAGAGGCGCCACCATGACAAAAACATGAGCGCGCCATAAAAAGAAAATATACAAAATATAAACAATCACGGAGAGAATCACATCGCTCACGTAGCTTCGCTCCAAAACTAATTCTTTCTGCTGCAACTCTGAAAGTTCTTGACCCAAAGCAATTTTTATCTGGGCCAGCAGAGTCACCAGTTGTTCAGCGTCCGAGTCGTATGTCTCGAGCATATCGGCAGACAATCTGGAGACGTCCATGCTTCGTGCTGTTGCTAGCTGTGCTAGCCTTCCTTGTTGTGATTCAACAAGCTTCAAGGTCTGTCGGCCGAGTTTAGCACTCCGTTTTTGAAAGCCGTCGTCTTTCACATCGTAAAAACTTTTAAGCAACACAGCTCTCAGGTTTTCGCCTTGTCTCATTGTTCCGTTAACCAGATAGGTCTCTCCGCTGGCAAATATTAAGTCGGAAAGTGTCAGATATTCTCTGGAGGACATTTGCAGTTGTGAGAAATCGCTAAATCGCAGCGTTTGGCTGGTAATATCATTTCGATATTCGTTTAAACTTGGATAGAGATAGGCAAAATACACACCCAATACGAGGCCGGGAACGACACATGACAGTGTGTAGATCATCACATGGGACTGCACCTGCAAGCCGGTAAAGCGTTGCCAAATCCAGTGCCAGAGTTTTTCAAGTTGGGCTCGGCCGCTAACTTTCATCCGACTTCAGCCAGAGGATGCTTGTGAGGGCTATTGTCTTCCTCGCTGATTCGATTAGGGTTTGGGTGAGTGAATCCGCACCGGGGGGGAGTGAGACTCTCGCCGAATGAATGACTTGGCCTTCGCCGTAAAGATCTGACAGTTTCTCAAAATTCATTCCACTAAAAAATCTTCTATTGATCTCGGACTCAGCTTCTCGGCAAGGCCCTCCCCGGCAACGTTGAAAGCGGTAGTCTTTGATATCTCCTCCCGGCGTCATTGCCCAAGCAATCTCAACTAAACCCCATGGTCCCCGTTCTGTTCTCACGTGAACCATACCGATTTGAATTTGGTCGCGATAAACGTAGTAAATTGTGTGTTTGCCAATTTCCTTGGAATGGAGCCTGAGGTCAGAGAAAAGTGCATCTTGAATTTCGCTGGCCGTCTCAAGGCTAATTTCTTTCGTGATTGATCGATATGAAGTGTAGCTTGGAAATAAGTCGCTAATCTGCATCACGGGGTCTCGCAAAGAACAGAACGGTTTGGCTAGAACCGCTTGTGACGCTAAAGCAGTCGCCACGATCAATAGAATGAAGCGAAACACCCTGAAATTGCATTTTGGTTTGCAAATTGCGGCGCAATTTAAAATTTCCAACGGTTTTAGCATCACTTTCGCCTAAATTTCTCCAACTGAATAAACTCAGCAAAGACCTTGCCAATCATCCGCGAATCACTGTAAAAATTTGAGCGTCAGCGATAAACGGGCGTGTTAGCAAATTCGAATTCTTGGCCAAGAAGGATACTGTTCAAGGTTGAGACAGGCAGGAAGCGAGCAAGGAATGGGCATTAACGTGGGAAAAACCCTGCATTCCGGCGGAACAACGCCGGGTTCAGACGGGCTCATTCAGAAAACCCTAGATCACCTTGCGGTAAAATCAACACCCATTAAACGGGCAACAGCTAGCCAATCCGACACGTTCTAAGAAGCCGCGACCGTGATCGACAGGGTTTGCCGGGTGTTACATGGTTGCAGGCAACTTAATCGTCATGTTGGTCCCAACCCCGAGTTCGCTTTCTATAGTCAAGGTGCCTTCCATCGCTTCGAGTTGCCTGACGACTGTACTTAGACCTAACCCCAGTCCTTTATTATTTCCCTTGGTGCTAAAAAACGGCTCCGTGATTCTCTCAAGATGTTGCTCAGCAATACCATGACCACTGTCCTTAATGCTTATCGTGAGGTCGTTCGTTGCATTCGTGCCCTGATCTTGAAGCCTTGCTCGAATCAAAATCGAACCATCGCCTTCAATGGCATCGCCAGCATTCGCGATAAGATTAAGGACAATCGACGTGACCAATGTTTCGTCAATGCAGCAGGTTTTTTTGTAGAAGGGGTAATCCAATTTTATTTCGACCCGCTTCGGGCATAGAGCCCTACTCATGCTTAAGATCCGCTGCATGAAATCGTCCAGTTGAACAATGACCAACTCGATGCGTTGTCGCGAAGAGTATTGGCCAATCTGTTCCGTCAACACTTTGCTATCGTTTGCCGCGCTGGCAATGTCTTCTAGAACTTCGTTTTTCTCTTCATCAACTTCTCTATCTTGAAGGTGGGTGACGTTTCCAACAATAATGGTCAGCAGATTGGCGAAATCGTGTGCAATCCTTGCACAGGCCTCACCTAAGGCTTCAAATTTTTCAGCTCTTCGCAATCTATCTCGTTGTGTAAGCAACTCGGTGACATCATGGGCAACGCATACGAGGTCTGCGTTGTTTTCATTCACCTCTCGAAGCTTGCAGTTAATCTGAACAGTAATTGGCGTCCTATCAGATGAGAGTAGCTGGCAGCTGAATCTGATTGACTCGTCATAGTGATCATCTTCCAATGCAGCGAAAAATTTTCGGCTGTCCGATTCGCTTGCGGTAATGTCCTGAATAAAAAGAGTGTCTTGTTTCGCACCCAGCTGAGATTTCGCATAACGATTCAAGTAACTGATTCGACCGTCCGCCTGAACGGTCAGGAGTATGCAATCGACCGTATCTTCCAGTAACGCCAGATTATGGGTGGCCCTGCGAGCCCGCTGCGATGTCTGATCAACGGTAGTCGCCAGGTCCGCAAGTTCCGAGGCCTGTTTACCGAGTATGGTGGTCACGCCAAAAATTGAATAGGTAAAGACGATAGCGAGCATCCCCATAGTTACCCCGCGGTAGAGGATCAGCAGCGGTTCTTCTAAACTGACGGCTGCAACATGGCCATAAACCAGCCCTATTGATGTTGCGTAAACCAGCAATGCCAGCAAAAAAATGGTGGCTATCCAAAATCCCCGTCTGCCGTAGAACAGCATCAGTGTTAATGAGGCTATAGGGCCCAATAGCATGATGTGACTGTGTAAACCTCTGTGCACGGTTACCAGTAAGGTGGCCAACATGAAAAAACCGACGACCAGAATCATTCGCCACCGGAGGTCTATGCGATGTTTAAACCACGCAATAATAGGCCAGGGCAGCATGGCGAGTGACAGTGGCAGCAGCGAGATCGTAATATCTTCTGTATAAATGATTCGATAAAGGGTCAGCATGCCAATGAGTGGCCCAATAATGGCGACAAAATTGATGTAATAATTCGTTAGCCAGTCTTTCGCAGCATCGAGGTGAAGTTCGGAGTTAGTTATCAGCATAAGTTTTGGGGTCGTCGATCCTTACGGGCTAAAAGACGAAATCTTTAAGCACAGGGAATATTACAATCGCTATTTTCATTAGTAAAAATTTTATAGCCTCCAGCGATAAAGGTACAGATCAGGAACCGACCCCTAAAAGCGGTTTTAACTGCCAGTCCTCACCATATGCTTACCGATGAAGTCACACCGCTCATGAACGCCGCATTTGATGCGGCGCATTGGGCTGTTGAAGAACAGACTTCATAAATTTGGGAGTGTCCACCGTGTAAGGTCGAGATCGAAAACTATCCGGTTAACGAAATGATGACAATCGTCTGAGGCGCATTGATGATGACAAATGGTGGCGGTGTGGATGAGACGTTTGGCCCTGGTGAAGTTGTGTTTGTGTCAAAAGGTCCGTTTTAACTTGAGTGACACCTTACTTGACGTGGCAGTGAAATGCTTTCGACGACTCTCTGGCATGAAAAATCTGCGACCTATTAGAGTGGTGATGTGAGTTCACCATGCGACATGAAGATCATGTTGGCAAGTTGTCAATCGCGAAAGCGCAATATAAGCCTAAACATTTTTCGATACAGCACAAGCTCGCAGTTATTGTACAAAAAGCCCCAATTAGGATACTTTTGAAGTGCGGCGAGGCGAGACAAAATTTACAAAAAGTCTTCGCCGAAAGACTCGAACTGTAAGGTAGACACGAAGACATGACGATACAAGATGGCATCGATTTTATTGGCAGCTACAGGGCTGTCATCGCGCTGTACTTTTTGTTGTTGCCGCTGCTAGGGTGGGCATTAGGATTTTTGCCCTATAACCGTCACGGACGCGTGGTGGTTTGGGACTATGGCTATTCTGCGTTGGTATACTTGGTGGGGATACCCGGCATGATATCAGCTGTACTCATCGGCTATTCGTTGTTCTTTGTGCGACAGAACTTACTAGAGGTGAATTTCCTGATTTACTTCCTACCCGTTGTATCTATGGGGGTGTCTTATTACTTTATCGGCCGAAAGGTGAGCTTCGATCGCCTACCAGGTTTTGATCGTCTGATCGGATTAATGATTCTTATTGGTCTTAGCTTTCTGATCGTCTTAGTGTTGTTCAAGCTTCGACTATTCGTTGGTTTTTTTGCCTCAATCGAAACGCTCGCTTTGATCGGTGTTGCGGTATTTCTATTGTTTAAATATGCCTCAGTTAAGCTTTTTAAGTAACGCGCTCTTCAGTCGGAGCCTCAGGATGCGATTCGTTGAAAGCGCCAGCAGGGTTGCCGGGCCCTACGTGGTTCTGGTTGCAAGCAACGGCAGCAGATAGACAGCTTCGCTTTGCTATGTCACAGACTTTATATACTATCAAACAAAGTTAAACTTAACGCATTGTTGAATAGAGGTGAACTCTTGTCAGATTCCAACCACACAGATAGTCAGCCCCAGCCCTCTGATTTATTGCAGGGAAATGCCGATCGCCCAAAGGTGCATTTGCAGAGCGGAGATCTTCCGGATCCGAAGCAGATACCAATTGATCAAATAGATGTGAGTGATTCACGGTTATTTCAGCAAGATGCATGGCGACCTTACTTTGAGCGTCTGCGGAACGAAGACCCCGTTCACTATACCAAGGACAGCCCCTTTGGCCCTTACTGGTCGATGACCTGTTTCGAAGACATCATGCACGTCGAAAGCCGGCACGATATTTTCTCATCGTTTCCGACCATAGCGATTGGTGACAGTCCAGACGGCCAATACATCGAGAACTTCATTTCAATGGACCCACCTAAACACGATCAACAGCGTATGTCCGTTGCGCCAGCAGTGGCGCCGAAGAACCTCGCACTGCTGGAATCTCAGATTCGGGCGCACGCTCAAGAAATTCTCGATAGCGTGCCAGAGGATGGCGTCGTTTTTGACTGGGTAGATCATGTGTCTATCGAGCTCACCACAAGAATGCTGGCAACATTATTTGATTTTCCTTTCGAAGACAGACGTAAGCTGACCTACTGGTCGGACATTTCTATAGGTTCTCCAGAAACAACAGGTATGGATGAAGGCCCAAGCCAAGAAGAGGTGATGGCTGGATTAAACGACATGGCTGCAACCTTCATGGGTTTGTGGGCGGAGCGTGCAGTGAGCGACCCCGGTGGCAGAGCTGATTTGATCACCATGCTTGCCCACAATGAAGACACCAAAGATATGATCAACAATCCTTTGGAGTTCCTCGGCAACATCATGCTGCTCATCGTCGGAGGTAACGATACAACAAGAAATTCGATCACTGGCGGTGTACTAGGTCTTAACCAATTCCCCGAAGAGTACGACAAACTGCGTGCCAACCAAGACTTGATACCAAACATGGTTTCCGAAATTGTGCGCTGGCAAACGCCGGTGCTGCATATGCGCAGGACGTTGCTAGAAGATTACCAGTACAAAGGTAAACAAATGAAGAAAGGTGACAAGGTTATCCTTTGGTACATTTCAGGCAACCGTGATGAATCAGCACATCAGGATGCCGATAAGCTGATAATAGATCGTGCGAACGCAAGGCGACACGTTTCATTTGGATTTGGTGTGCATCGCTGTATGGGCAACCGTTTGGCTGAAATGCAACTACGCATTATCTGGGAAGAAATCATGCAGCGGTTCGACAAGATCGAAGTTGTCGGCGCAGAATCTCGACTAAAATCGAACTTCATACGCGGAATTTTGAAGCTGCCAGTAAAAGTTACTCGTAAAGACGCTTTATGAGCAAGGGTTCGTTGCATTTTAGCAGCGATGCTTTTGCTGGAGGGTGTTGCGGCGAGTGACACCGATGGCATTGAATCCGCGCTAACCCGTTTGCACCTGTAGAACCCAACCCTCCCTGTCTTCATTGCCAGGTTCGTTTCGCTACCATTACAACGATCGTCTGATCGGCTTTTAGAATCCGGCGCCTATGTCCAGGAAGGGTTACGAGCGCGCTAAGTATTGTCAAATGAAAGTGACCGATGAAAAGTCGTGATAATTCCGTTCGGTTTTTAAATGGCGTGTCGAATATCGAACTAATGTCGATCACCAGGTTCCTGCGCGGTATCGTTGATTTGCTACAAGTGCAAAATGCACGTTGGCGGATGCAACGCGATTCGAAGTGAGTATCACGCAGACTGGCGCGATGAAACATCGGAGTCTAGTTAGTGAGCGTGAGCTTGTCTCCTACAAAAAATCAAAGGAACAAAATTATGAGCACAGAATTGCAAGAATTAGAAAGTTTATCGGCGAAAGTTGGTGGTGATGCAGCTGGTGCACTAGGCGTGCTACTAGCCTACATTGGTGATGAAGCAGGTGTTTATCGTGCTTTGGATGAGTTTGGTCCAGTGACGATAACTCAACTGGCAGCCAAGACAAACCTCGATGAGCGTTACCTTCAAGAGTTTTTGTCAGCAAACGCAGGTCACGGTTATGTTACTTATTATCCCGGGGATGAGACGTTTGCGATGAGTGAGGCACAAGCCGCTGTTTTCGCGCGTGAGGGGCAGCCGACATGTATGCAGGGTTTTTTTCAAATCATCGTCTCTCAGTACGCAAGGCATGAAATCGCACTAGAAACTTTTAAAACAGGGAAAGGACGTGCCTGGGGTGATCACGATCAATGTTGTTTCTGCGGAACGGATCGGTTCTTCCGGCCTGGCTACGAAGCTAATATTTTAGAAAATTGGATTCCGGCACTTTCCGGTGTGGAAGAAAAACTAAGGATTGGAGGTAAGGTTGCCGACATAGGTTGTGGACACGGTACGTCGACGATCATGATGGCAAAAGCATTCCCAAATGCGACCTTTCACGGTTTCGATTTTCATGCGCCTTCAGTTGAGGCAGCGACCCAGAAAGCTAAAGCCGAGGGCGTCGACAATGTTCAGTTTTTTGAAAGTGCAGCAAAAGAGATGCCTGATAACCAATATGACTTTGCGTGCATTTTTGACGCTTTGCATGACATGGGAGACCCGGTGGGTGCTGCGACGCGGATATTTCAGGTGCTCGGAAACGATGCAACATTGATGCTCGTTGAGCCGATGGCCGAAGATTCCCTGCAGGCTAATTTGGAAAGTAATCCAATGAGTTCAACCTATTACAGCTTTTCTACGCTCGTTTGCGTGCCTACCTCAAAAGCGCAGGAAGTGGGTCTTCAGCTGGGCGCACAAGCGGGTCAAGCTAAGTTGACCGAGGTGCTTGAGCAGGCTGGTTTCACCAATGTCCGCCGAGCGAGCGCGAATGCCGCTAACATGGTGCTTGAGGTAAGAGCTTAGTGAAAGTGTAGCCCCTTGAAGGGTAAATATTTTTTCGTCCGCGCGCGAAGACTTCGAGTATCGGGTCAACGTCGCTCACCCTGACGGGCGTATAAAAGGTTTTTTTCCACTTTTTTATTGCCCCTTCGATTAAGCTAAGACAGTTTCGCCATGCCCCTGACCCCGCGTTTTTATGCCCGGATTTCGCTTTCCGTCGGCTTTGCGGTTGATTGATGCGCGCCGTTGGAGAGCGGCAGCGATAGAGAAAGTGGCGATAATCTTTCAGGTCGCAGTGCGAGAACCGCTTGAATTTCACCATCAGTCCGATGGTCAGTGACCATCTAACAGTCCTCTGAAAACATCAGTCTGCAAAATTTTGGGTGATAAAAAATACTAGTTAGGGTATTTTGCTTGTCGAAAAAATAGAGGATTCCTATCCTCAGGAGAAGTGTCGAGTGAGCAAGTTTCATATTGCGATTCTGGATGATCTAGAGCCCATTGTGAATTTATTGGCGAGGTTGGTCGAGTCGATGGGGTTTGCTGCAAGTCGATTTACACGCCCCAAGCCATTCATGAAAATGATTGAAGACGGGGTTTTGCCTGATTTGCTGATTTTAGACATCGTAATGCCTGAAATGGATGCGATCGAAATCATTGATTGGATGGAAAAAAATAAAATTTCCATCCCCATAATTTTAGTGTCTGGATACGACGAAGATTACATTAAAGTAACGAAAAGTCTTGCTGCCCATAAAAATGCCAAGGTGATTGGGTCTTTCACAAAGCCGCTTTTTTTGCCCGATATACAAGCGACCTTAAAAGAAATTGTAAACTCGCAGCATCCGTGAAACGTGGATGAGGATATCTTTGGGTGATTGTTAGAGACGATCCCGCATGGCGTAGTACATCATTCCCGCGACGAGTCCGGGCCAACGGAGCCAGCGTCCGCCTGGGAAAGAGAAATGGGTAAGGTTGGCGAATAGATCAAACCGTTCGGCCTGTCCTGCGATTGCGTCGGCAACCATCTTACCTCCCATGTTAGCCATGGCGATGCCATGACCAGAGTAACCCTGGGCCCAGTAGATGTGGTTCCCCTCGCGACCAAAGTGCGGCATTCTTCTCATTGTGATAGCAAGCGTGCCACCCCATCCAAAATCGATATTCACGTTACTTAAATTCGGATAAATCTTCAGCATGTTTTTTCGAACGAAGGCTTTGATGTCTCGGGGAAAATAAGGTGAATAGTTTTCGCCTCCGCCAAATATTAAACGATGATCTGGCGTATTGTGAAAGTAGTTCACGACAAAACGAGTGTCAATAACGGCGACGTTATCCCGATTAATCTGGCGCCCGAGTTTTTCTCCCAGTGGTTCTGTTGCCAGAATGAAATTGTTAATCGGCATTTGAAACAAATCTGGTGTCTTGTGAAATCCATTTAGGTAACCGTTACACGCAATAAGTAAATATTTTGCTCTTACATTCCCGGACGCTGTCGTGACGACCACACCATCCTTATGTTGTTGGATGCCAGTAGCCAGTGTTTCTTCATAAATATTTGCGCCAAGATTTGATGCCGCGTGAGCGAGGCCAATTGACAGATTCAACGGATGAATATGCCCTGCATGCGAGTCCAGGTATCCGCCGTAAAGCGTGTCCACACCAAGCATGTCGGCGGCCTCCTCGCGTTTGATGATCCTTTTCGCGGTATAGCCGTAGTTTTTCTCAAGGTGTGCTGCATAGTCCCACAGCGGTTGTTCATGGCGCTCTAGATGTGCGAGTGAAAGCTCGCCGTCGCTCAAATCACATTCGATGTTGAATTCTCGTATCCGGTCTCTGACCAGTTGATTAGCATCGCAGGCGATTTGCCACATCTTGCGTGCGTCGTCGATGCCAAGCCATTCTTCTAGTTCTATCTGGTCTTTCCGCTGCCCTGTTCCCAGTACCCCGCCATTCCGACCCGAGGCACCGGAACCTATTTTGTAACCCTCAAGCAGCGTGACGGAATAACCCTTAGTTGCCAGCTCAATTGCTGCTGATAAACCCGTGTAACCACCTCCTACGACGCAGACATCTGCGTCAGTTGAACCATCGAGTGCGGGGTAGTCCTGCCGGTTGCGGGTTGTCTGGAAATACCAGGACTCGTCGAAACCCGTTTTAGGATTGCCACCGCCTCTTCGTTGCGTCACAGCGTACTCCCGAGATAGCCGACTTCCCAGAGAGAAATGGTACGGACGAAATGGCGCAGTTCAGTTCTTTTCACGGAAACGAAAACTTCGACGAAATCTTGACCTAGCAGGTTGATGAGGTCAGGGCTCTGTTCTAATAAAAGTAACGACTCATTTAAGTCACAAGGAAAAGTCGGACTGAGATGATAAGCATCATCGGCGATTGGTTTGCTTGGTTCTAGTTTTTGGCGAAGGCCCAGCAACCCACATGCCAACATGGATGCGATCATCAGATAGGGATTAGCATCAGCACCCGCAACTCGGTTTTCTACACGTCCAGCCTTTGGGTCGCTAAATGGAATCCGCAGTCCGGTGGTGCGGTTGTCATAGCCCCATTCAAGATTAATTGGGGCTGAAATGCCGGGTACAAATCTTTTGTAAGAATTAACGTTTGGTGCCAGCAAAGCAAACGCCTGCGGCAGATATTGTTGCAGGCCGCCAATGAAGTGGCGTAAGGCCGGAGGCGCCTTGCGGCGCTTTAATTTGAATATATTGTCGCCTTTGTGATCGAGCAAACTGCAATGTAGATGCTGTCCGCTACCCGGAAATTCTAGCAGCGGTTTGGCCATAAAACTCGCATGTAACCCGTGTTTGTGGGCACAACCTTTTATCAATCGTTTTAACAAAAAAAACTGGTCTGCACGAGACAGAGCCTCGCCATGAGTGACATTTAGTTCGATTTGCGCGGGCCCCATTTCATGGACTATTGCGGATAACTCAAGCCCGGTTTCGCGACACATGGCCTTTATCTCCTCAAGCACCGTTGAAAACTTATCCAGCGCATCTAGGCTGAATGCTTCGCCGCCAAATTCGTCTTGGCCGTGCGTGCCAGCTGCTACCCGTAAAGAAAGGTCATCTTTAGCGACTGGCCTCAATAGATAGAGCTCCACTTCAGGCGCAACGATGGCCGTAAGTCCTAAATCATCATATTCTCGAAGGACCTTTTTCAGGACGTTACGTGGATCGTAGGCGATGGGTTTGCCAAGGTTATCTTTCGTCTCGCAAATCACCTGGCTCACGCTCCCGGGCTTCCAGGGCGTCTGGTGATAAGTCGACCAATCCGGGTGCATCAGGAGGTCGCCATCGTTAGCATTGAACTTCGTCAGTGCTGGAGAATATTCACCCGTAATCGTCTGGAAAAAGATTGCCTCTGCAAGATGTGGCGTGTCGGTTTCGGTAAGTGACCGAGAAGCAATGGATTTTCCTCTTGGGATCCCGTTCAGGTCAGACACGATAAAGTCCAAGTTTTCCGGCAATGCATCTGGTTTGTTCATACGCTTTCTTCCGTTTACGTCATATTAATATCGCTACACAGACTTTTTAAAACAAAACGATGTCCATAAGCCGGCGTGGCAGGCCGCGGATAAGTATACATAGCCAACGTCTCCAAGAGCCGATAGTATGATTTGAAAAATTCAGCATTTAAGTCATGTCTCAACTGGCGAACATTAGTACGCACATCGCAAAACTTTTGCCCTGCGTTGGCACCGATGATTTTTACATGGTGCTCGCTAGAATACTCAGAAGTTATGCAGATATCGACGAGGTGAGTGTCATTACCTACTCTGACTCGGCTGGGCCTTATATTTCCTACCGAGAAAACCCCACTGAGGGGCCAAATCTTGACACCTACGTCTCCGGTTCTTTTTTGCTCGACCCGTTCTATGTGGCGGGTGGAAGACAGCAAAAGTTCGGTTTCTTTACGCTCGAGCAGCTTGCACCCAAAGGGTTTAAATCGAGCGAATACTTTCGAACCTATTACCGATTTTCTGGTCTTTCTAATGAATGCGGTTATTTGATACCAACTGGAGAGCGCGGCTTCGTTAATATGTCGATTGGTCGGACGAGCAGGAAAAAGTCGTTTGAACGTATGGCGCTGAAAGATTTGAGCGATTTGACGCCTTTGATTTTTAGTGTTGTCCAGCATCATTCAATCGCGAGTCCAAATGAGGAAAAAGAGCCCGTGCAAACTAGTCTGCGCTCGCAGCTTGAATCTGCGCTCTCGAGCTTCGGTATGTCGCGACTGACGCCGCGTGAAAGTGAGGTCATCAATTGGATTCTGCACGGGCATACGACCAAAGCTATTTCCTCTGCGCTTGATATTACTGTCGAGACCGTAAAGCTGCATCGCAAGAATGCCTACAGAAAACTTAACATAACGAACCAGTCCGAACTTTTCTGGACTTTTATCCAAGCGCTACAAAACTGCGGTTCTGAGTACCAGGGTGGCGATCCGTTGCAGCAGTTTGAGTCAAGTCTTCGCTAACTTGTTTAGCCCGATAAACAGAGCTTATATCTTTGCGTCGGTGTGGAAATACCCCAAAGGTGTAGGTTGAACTGCGATACAACTGGGAATATTAACGGACTCCCCTTTAGGGGTACGGTAAATGGTGGGCAGAGATGTCACCATGTACGTATTCCAGTCCAAGATTGCAGAGATTTTCAAATGACGACTAGCACAAAACTGAAAGAATTGGATCGAGCCAAATACCTGCATCCCTTCACAAATTATAAAAAGTACGCCGAGAAAGGTGGCAACATCTATACGCGAGCGGAGGGAATTTTTCTCTACGACACTGATGGCAAAGAGTTGCTCGATGGAATGTCTGGACTATGGTGCACCAATCTCGGCTACAGCCAGGAAAAAATTGTGCAAGCGGTAACAGCACAGTTAGAGCAGCTGCCGTATTACAATAGTTTCTTTGGTTGTGCGAACGATGCGGCAGTATCGATGGCAGACGAACTCACCAAAATCATGCCTGATAGCATGGATCATGTTTTTTTTACCAACTCAGGTTCTGAAGCAAACGACACTAATATTCGATTGGTTCATCGTTATTTCGATCTATTGGGCAAGCCGAATAAAAAAATGATAATTAGCCGGGAGAATGCTTACCATGGCAGTACGATTGCCGCCGCCAGTCTTGGTGGTATGTCAGCCATGCACAAACAATTCACTCCATTGCCTTACGTTGATTATGTTCCGCAACCTTATGCTTTTGCTGAGGATGCGGGGCTGTCGTCGGAGGAATTCGGTCTTAAGTGTGCGCAAGCTTTGGCTGATAAAATTGATGCACTCGGAGTAGACAATGTCGCTGCTTTTATCGCGGAACCGATTCAGGGCGCTGGAGGGGTAATAGTGCCACCCGCTTCTTATTGGCCAGCGGTTCAGAAAGTGCTTGATGAGCGAGATGTACTGTTTATCAGTGATGAAGTGATTTGTGGGTTTTGTCGCACCGGCAGTTGGTTTGGATCAGATCACTTTGGTACAAAACCAGACCTTATTACTTTTGCGAAAGGGGTAACCAACGGATACCAACCGCTTGGTGGTGTAGGCGTTGGCAGTAGAGTCGCTGAAGTGCTGCTCGCGAGCGACAGCGAGTTTGCGCACGGCTTTACCTATTCGGGTCATCCGGTAGCCTGTGCCGCAGGACTTGCAACACTAAATATTTATCATGAATTGGGCACCGTCGATTATGTAACTAACGACATAGCGCCATACTGGAAAAGCAAGTGGCAGACGCTAAAAGATCATCCTATCGTCGGTGAAACAAGAACGCTCGGCATGCTAGGTGCGCTTGAGTTGGTGCGCGAGATGCCATCCAGAACCCGGCTGGCGCCTGGTGATGCGGCAGGATCAGTATGTCGGGATGCCGCGGTAGGCAACGGATTAATGGTACGTGCTGTTGGCGATAGCATTATCAGTGCGCCACCGCTAATTTGCACACGTGATGAAATTGACCTGTTGGTTGACCGTCTGACTACTGCGCTTGATCTGACTGCAAAACACTACGGTATCAATGTGCTTTAGGCCGGGTCATAGCGGTTTGGGATGAGGTTAAACGGATGAATACCGAAGCAAGTTCTGGCCTGATTCTTGGTGTCCTCTCTGCTTACTTCCTCGGCATTATTGCGCTTGGTATTTTTTATTCACGAAAAGCCAAGTCAGCCGAAGATTTTATTTTGGCGGGTCATAGTCTTTCTACCCCCTTCGTGACTGCGTCTGTTGTGGCAACTTGGCTTGGCGGTGCGGTGGTCCTTGGTGGCGCTACCGAGGCTTTTAATGGGGGGCTTCAAGCAGTGATCTGGGATCCTTTCTCGCCAGCACTCACGCTGCTTATCTCTGGTTTTTTGTTTGTCAGCATACTGAGACGATCGAGGTTCGTCACGTCTATCGATTTTTACAATTCACGTTTTGATAAAAGAATTGGCATGGCAGGCCTCACGGTATCTTTTTTTGCATATGTTGCTTGGATTGCGGCACAGCTACTTTCGTTAGGCGTTATTATCACTGTCGTATTCGGCCTTGAGACGGTCACTGCAACGCTCGTCGGTGCGGGGGTTATTCTGTGCATTTCGCTAACCGGTGGCCTTTGGGCGCTATCACGTTCAGATATGTTGGCGTTTATTATTGTGACCTTCGTGCTACTGATGGTTGTACCATATGCTTTTGAGGCGGTTGGCGGTCCTGCAGCGTTCATCGAGAAAGCAGGCAATGCGAAGGGTGTGCCACCTTTCAGTGTGTTCTATACGAACGAGCTGACAAGCGAAGGCAAACCTGCTGGTTTTAACGGCTACCTAGGTATGTTGGGTGTTTTTTATATGACGGCGGCGTGGATATCTGTTGCGCTTGGTGACTTGGGTGGTTCCGTGTTGACCGCCCGGGCATTGGCAGCTAAAAACGAATCGGCTGCAGCTCGAGGGTTCGTGTATGGAGGGTTTACCTACTTGGTGTTAGGGCTAGTGCCAGTGCTTGTCGGTATGTGTGTTTTTATTCTGAAATCAGACTTTCCTGAAGTAGATCGAGACAATGTATTTCCCTGGTTCGTACAAAGCTATTTGCCGGAGTGGATGATCGTATTATTCTTTCTTGCGGTTTCCTCGGCCATTATCAGTACGGCAGGAGATACCATTCTTACCGCCGGTGCGCTTATCGGATATACGGCGTTGAAAACAATAAGACCTGAAGCAGTTGATCGACAAAGCTTGTTAGCTACAAGGATTGCGATGGTGTGTTTTGCTGCTGTGGGATTGATAGTTGCGCTGGCCATGGGGAACCTCTACAACTTGCTGGTATTTGCGGGAGCAATTGCTTTTCCCGTGCTTGCGCCTACGTTTATCTCTGGAGTGCTCTGGAAAAAAGCCAATGTTACCGGCGCACTTGCGTCAATAGCCACGGGTGTACTGAGTTGGCTCTCATTGGTTTTTGTCATCTATCCCTATACCGGTGGCGAGATATGGGACGCGATCTATATTGCTTCTGTACCTGCTTTTCTCTGCAGCCTCCTTGCTATTATCGTGGTTTCGCTGCTGACACAAAAGTCCTGCCCACCGATTCCAATTCGGGATATAGATGGCAATGACATCAGTGATACAAAGCGCTTTACATGGTAACTAATTCATTAGCTCGGCTATGGGTAAGCGGGCGAGCGAAAAATCACAAATTGGTCTGACTCGAAACCGACCCAGGTAGCGGGCAACCTTCATTATGCGCCAATCGCAAACAATCAATGGTTTTTTGAGAAGCATCACAAAAATATTCTTGTCATCAATGGTATTGACGCCCAGAACAACTCACATACGACCGGCGTGCTGCCTAACTGGAGTGGGCGTAACGCACCGAATTTGCCGATCTCGTATATCAATTTTGGCGGTTTCTCTTCAACGTCCGGGCTAGTTCGGTTCAGTCGTTTGAACGATGTGTCAGCGTTGCGAACACTCGTGGATCCAGGTTCGAATGAATACGACCCAACACGCACAAATCGGAGCCCAGAGGATCTTAGCCGTATAGCACGATATCGGCGAATGAATCGATAGATATGATATGGACAGAAGCCGAAGCGCGAGGATTCTCTGATCTGCTGACACTTGTTGTTGGATCAGACTTTGGTAAACCCCCCCACTATAATTCCGATAACGGCAAGGATCATTGGCCGATAGGATCTGCGATGGTGATGCAAGAGCGGCCACATTGGGGTGACAGAGTGATAGGTTCAACAGATGAAGGACACAATGCGCATAACATTTCTTCCGCGAGTTTGGTGAGGGACGATGCCAACGGAAGTATCATCTATCCCAGACATGTGCATCAGGCAATCCGCAACTTGTTGGATATTGATACTGTCGCCCGTGATAATGGTTTTGGTTTTACAAACAGTGAAGATTTTGACTTCTTTTACGTGTAAATATTGAGTCCTTTACTAGCCGTTTATCTCGTGCCCAAACAGGTAATGCCCAACGTACCATTCATTGCCATGGTCCCAAGCGAATAGCTCTTCGCAGGACATGAAGAACATGCGCCAGCGGTTGATTAAAATAGTCGCATCTGTCGGGTCATCGCTTTTCTCAAAAACTTCACGGACCAAGTCGATATTTTCGTCCATAAGATTCAGCCAAGCTCTGGATGTCTTTGCGTAGTGTTCGCCGTTTACGGCCCAACGATTTTGTAGCGATAGAGGGGACTTTATTTGTGTTGGCAGATCCCAGCTTGGCATCAAGCCACCCGTAAAAAAGTGTCTCGCCATCCAGTCTGCCTTGCCATCATCTTGAAAGAAGTAGGGCATGTCTTTGTGGCAAAAAATGTGAAACCAGAGCTTTCCAGCAGGCCTTAGCCACTTAGCAATGCGCGCGAATAGCTTTTCGTGATTGCGCATATGCTCAAACATTTCAATCGAGAGCACCCTGTCGAAGGTCTCCTCTGTTGCAAAATCGTTCATGTCACAAGTCACAACGTTGATGTTCTTGATATCTTGTTCAGCAGCTTTGCGATCAATGTAGGCTTTTTGCGTTGTGGAATTACTGACAGCTGTCACCTGTGCATTTGGATAATTTTTTCCTAACCAAAGCGTTAAGGAGCCCCATCCGCAACCGAGTTCTAAAATCTGCATGCCATCTTCTACTTCTGCCCGTTCGCAGCTGATGGAGAGCATCCTGTCTTCGGCAGTGGACAGATTATTCACATTTGCTTCAAAAAAACAGCAGCTATATTTCTTGTGCTGACCGAGCGTGAGGTCGTAAAACTCGGTTGGCACTTCGTAGTGTTGCTCGTTCGCATCGTCAGTATTAAGCGCTATAGGGCTTGCCGCCATCGAATTAAGCAATGCCTGCAAGCGTCCTTCGGTACTGAAATTTCTTCTTTCCTTTTCGAGTCTTTGTCCCAGTATTCGACGAATGCCGAATCGCGTCAGAGCATCTGGAACAAAGCCCTTCTCAACTAGATCGATAATACCCATGCTAGATCCTATTATGCGTATGCAGGTTTTGTGAATTCTGCTTGAACGCAGCCGATGGACTTCTCTTCGAAACCACCTTCACAATAACAGAGATAGTATTCCCACATACGTAGGAAGCGGTTGTCGTAACCAAGTTGCGTGATCTGTTCTACATTTGAATAGAATTTTTCGCGCCATTTACGCAGCGTGGTTGCATAGTGTTCGGTGATGTCTTCGAGCGCTGTCATGCGCAGATCGGTTTCATTTGTCGCGGTATTGATAAGTGCCGTTACCGAGGGTAAAGCGCCACCCGGAAAAATATAGCGTTGAATGAAATCGACGTTACGTTTCGAGAATTCGTAGTGTTGATCAGCAATTGTGATCGCTTGGATGAGCATTTTCCCCGTTGGTTTGAGCAAAGAAGCACATTTTTCGAAGTAGTTGCCGAGGTAGGCGAGACCGACGGCCTCTATCATTTCAATCGAAACCAATTTGTCGTACTGACCGGTCAGAAGTCGATAGTCTTTTTTAACGACCTTGATTCGGTCCTGCATGCCTGCTTCCTCGATCCTCTGACAGGCGAGTTGGTATTGCTCCTCACTGATTGTGGTCGTGGTAATTTTGCAGTGGTAATTTTTAGCCGCATGCAGCGCAAATGAACCCCAGCCAGTGCCAATTTCGACAACGTGATCTGATTCGCTGAGTGCAAGCTTCTGACAAATTCTATCTAGTTTTGCAGTTGACGCTTGCTGCATGGTTGAGTCAGGCGACTCAAAAAAACCGGAGGAGTAAGTCATCGTCGAATCAAGAAAATTTTCGAAGAGTTTGTTACCAAGGTCGTAGTGTGCTGCGATATTTTTTTTGGAACCGTTAACCGAATCCCGGTTCATCCAATGGAGCAACTTGTAAAGAGGCTTTTTGTAGGCGGCGTTACCTAGCCCGTTCATGACCGTGGCGTTGCGGAGAAGGACTTGAATCAGCAGCGTGAGTTGATCGCAGGTCCACATGCCTTGCATATACGCCTCTGAGGCGCCGACCGTTCCTCCTGCAGCGAGCGTGGTATAAAACCGATCATCATGCACTTGCACAGTGGCGGCAGGTTCGTCGCTATTGCCACATTGCAGCCTAAAATCACCATCGATAAAGATGATGTTGCCGTGCTGGAGGTTGCGAAAGTTGTCGTAAAACTTGCTTTTAATGAGTGTTATCAACCAGCCATCTTTTCGCCGAATGGATTCTGGTAAGTAATCAAGGGTGAGTGTTTTCATTTGCTGCTTTCCTGCCGTTTTATTTTGTCCGGATGGCCATATAGAGGTATTTTCTTTAGCCATAAAATGACTGCTTGAAAATATATAGCGCTGATTGTGCGAAAGGCCTGACTCATCTGGCGGCGGGTAATACGAGATAGGGTGTCGGCATTCATCGGTTTTCTGGTCATTGACATATTTGCTGTAAAAAGGGGCTTAGAAAGTCTGTTAACGTCGATCGAAACGTTTATTCGGTCGCTTGGGTCACTAATATCCCACTCATAAGTTGTGTCCATGGGCATGAACGGGGAAACATGAAAGTCTTTTTGTGTCGGATTAAGAAATTCGGGTCCCTCTAGTAAGTAAGCGTGGCGTTGATCCCAAGGTGTGTTGTGCACTTCGGCAAGGACGTATTTGAGTTCTTTTGGTGCGCCTTTTTCGGCATGATAACAATAAAATAGGCTAATGGGGTTCATGCAATGCCCCAGTCTTCGTGGTGTCGTCAGTAGGTAAGCAGCCCCATTAAACGCATCGCCGCCAAGATCTTTGATTGTCTTCCTCACCTGCTCTGTGAGCGGTAAATCTCCCGGGAGATAGTCCTGACGTTGAAAACTGATCAGGTTAAACCGTCCGAAAGACCAGAAGAAAGATTGAGAGAATACAGCTTCTACTTCAGAAAGCTCAAGAAACAGATAATCCATTGGGTATTGGAATGTGTGGACATTCGGTTTGAACCTTTTGTGAAAAATTGTGCCTTCATAGACGCAGGATTTCACCACTTCACTCCGAAAGACTCGCAAACACGCAAGGCGCTCTTAACGCCATCCTCATGAAAGCCAAAATGCCAATATGCGCCGCAGTAGTGCGTGCGATTTCTTGCGGAAATTTCGCCATGCCGGTGCTGTGCCTTAATCATTTGAGCATCATAAAACGGGTGAGAATAGTCAATAGTTTTGATAATGCGATCAGGCTTGATATCAGGGTCGTTCAATGTAACAAGTACCTGCGTGCTGGTGGGTATGTGTTGCAAGATGTTCATGTTGTATGTCAAGCGCGCTTGGTCTGCTGTCTTGTTTTGTGGGATTGAGTAGTTCCAACTTGCCCAGGCTTTGGGTCTGTTTGGTAGGCGAGATCTGTCTGTATGAAGATAAGCCTTGTTGCTCGAAAAACGCATTGTGCTGAGGATCTGTTGCTCCTCGAGAGTAGGGTCTGCGATGAGTTGAAGCGCTTCATCACTATGGCACGCTAGGATGACCTCATCAAACGTTTCAGTTTTAGCCTCTGTCTCGATCAACACGTTGGAGACGCTGCGAACAATACGTTTGACTTCGGTAGAGAGCCTGATGTCTTTTAGTTGCGGCAGCATGGCTTTGACATATTGATTTGATCCGCCCTCAACAACATACCATTGAGGGCGGTTTTTTAGGTCAACAAGGCCGTGATTGATAAAAAAATCGATGAGTGATCGGATGGGAAATTGCCCGATCGCTTCGTCTCCGGTAGACCAGATGGCTGCTGCCATCGGGTAAAGATATCGAGTTGCAAAAATTTTGCTGAAGCCATGGTTAGTAATGAACTCGTCGAGGCTCAGCTCGCCAGGGTCAATGGTTCTTGCCATTTTGTTAAATCGTAATATGTCTCGAATCATGAACCAAAACGAAGGCCGGAATATATTGCGTCGTTGCGCAAATAAACTGTCAAGGTTGTGGCCGTTGTACTCTAAGTCCGCTGCCTCATCCCTGAGTGAGAAGCTCATTTGAGTAGGTACTCCAGTGCAGTCTAGTTCCCGGAGCAACTTCATAAAATTGGGATACGTTCGGTCGTTATACACGATAAAACCAGTGTCAACTGTCGTCTTCAAATCGTCTATTTCTATCTCGTGGGTGTGTGTATGCCCACCAAGATAGTCATTCTTTTCGAAAAGCGTAATTTCGTGGTTATTGCGTAGCAGATAGGCGCACGTAAGACCGGAAATGCCACTGCCGATGACTGCGACTTTAGCCATGTTTTACGGACATCCTGTTAACAATTAGCATTTCCTAAACCTTAATTTCGTATCTTATCGTGGTGAGCGAACGTGATAAGTAAAATTAATGCCTTTTTTTGAAAAAATTAGCAAGCACACATTACATATAACAGCTCACTTTTTAATACGCTTGCACGCGCTTAGAAAAGGGCCGGGTCGATTTCCGTAAAGTTTTAGTCAGTATTGAGTTGAGCCTGAGAAGAGATTTCTAGTCGTGCTCATCATTTATGCCCTAACTCGGAAGTGCTTCAAGTGACCACGCTGCCGATTCCCGATCCAGTGTTAACTCGCTGCAAAAAAAGGATACTCAACTTTTAGAGGGTAAAGGCGACGGTCAAACGAATTTTGATATCCGGGGTAGATGCGTTTTAAAGTGACGAATATGATGCGGACGGTAATCTGCAGTCAGCTGTGGCTTGGTCGATGATGACGCGGGATTTAAAACGTAAAACCAAGAGAGATTTACCCAATGCGAGTGGGGCAAAGATTTGATGTTGCATTTCTGGTGGACCAACCGGTGAGCGGAGTTAACCGTTGGGGGCGCAGTTGATGCGCCAATCGCCAAGCGTAATTATCGTGATGGGCGTGATGGGATCCGGTAAAACGACAGTAGGGCAACGGCTGGCCGCGCGCACAGGCGGCGACTTTTATGATGCTGACGATTTTCATTCCGATGCTAATCGAGTAAAAATGGCCGCGGGCAAACCGCTAACTGAAATGGATCGAAAACCCTGGCTTGCGACACTTCGAGCTGAGATAGTGCATTGGCTGAAAGGTTCTAGACTCGTCGTTTTAGCGTGTTCGGCGCTGCGCGAGCATTATCGGGCGCAATTGATGGTCGACGAAAATCGAGTTGCCTTTGTACATCTCACGGGCCATCCGGAGCGCTTACTGGAGAGAGTGACGACTCGCGCCGGTCATTTCATGCCTGCGGCGTTACTGGATAGCCAACTTGCGACACTAGAGCCGCCTTCGAACGCGCTAACGCTGGATATCGAGTTGACACCTGAACAATTGGTTAACCAGATTGTGTATCAGCTCATTGATTAAGAGCGCGATCGCAGCTGGATTATGCTGCGCAGGTGAGCAGCTCGTTAAAAGGCTGATTGCAGACGAGTAGCGGTGTTCTTGCTGGTCTTGTACCATCATGGTAGAGGGATTTTTATTAGGGGAAGATTATGGGCGTTGCAGATGTTGTATCGGTGCTTTCAGAGGTGCCAACACTACTTAAGTTAAAGAAAGGAATGGCGCCACGTCCGGTCTCTGTCGCGGATTGTTTTGGTGCGCGGGTTGAAGCCAACGCCAAAATTTTTGGCCACCGCTCGGCGATCCGCTTTGAAGGCCAAGAGGTTACTTGGGCTGAATTTAATGCACTAGCTAACCAATATGCGCACCATATTACTGATCAAGGTGTTCAGAGGGGTGACACGGTCAGTGTGATCATGGAAAACCGCATTGAGTTTCTAGCGTTATTGGTTGGCCTGAATAAGATTGGCGTGACCGCTGGTCTGATCAATACCAATTTAACAGGTAAGCCTTTGGTGCATTGCATCACGGTCACTCAGTCAAAAAAGTGTATCTTCGGCAGTGAAATCTCAGGGGCGCTAAATGAGGTTAAAGCAGACCTTGCGTTAATTGAAGGAGAGGATTATTTCGAGGTGCCCGCATTGGGACAGGAGCCCACGACCAATTGGGCGAAAAATTTGAGTGCAGGCGCTCAGGAAGCGAGTGAAGAAGACCCAGCGGGGACAAGCCAAACCACGCTAGGTGAAATCGCGCTGTATATTTTTACCTCTGGGACCACGGGTTTACCGAAGGCCGCGGTGTTGTCGAATCGTCGCTACCTTACTTCAGCCGACATGGCTGCCAAAGCAGGGTTCAAGTGTTCAGAAAAAGACCGCATGTATATTTGCTTACCCCTTTATCACGGCACAGGGTTGATGGTTGGTGCTGGCGCGGCCATGGTGTCAGGTGCGAGCATGTTCATCCGTCGAAAATTCTCTGCTTCTAATTTCTTGCAAGAGGTGAGAGACGAAGGTTGCACATTGCTCGTTTACATTGGGGAGTTATGCCGATATCTGTCGAACAGTGAAGCGCAACCGGATGATCATAAAAATCCGCTGCGCTCGATGATGGGTAACGGTTTGAGGCCTGACGTCTGGACGGGATTCAAGAAACGATTCGGTATCAAGCGAGTCGCTGAATTTTATGGTGCATCTGAGGGCAACGTGGCGTTTGCTAACTTAATGAACCGAGACTGCACAGTGGGAATGACGTCAGCTGAGGTTGCCTTGGTTCGCTATGACGTCGACAACGATGAGATCGTTCGCGATAGTGCGGGTCAATGCCAGTTGGTGTCGGACGGTGAGCCTGGTTTGTTGCTGGGTAAGATTACTGAAGACACAGTATTCGAGGGTTATACCGACCCGGAAGCGACGGAGAAAAAGATCGTCCGTGATGCGCTAGAGACAGGCGACGCATGGTTCAACTCTGGCGATTTGATGCGAACCGTTGATGTTGGCTTTAGTCTGGGCTATGCGCATTACCAGTTTGTGGACCGAGTCGGCGACACCTTTCGATGGAAGTCTGAGAACGTCTCAACTAACGAAGTAGGTGAGATTATTAACGGCTTTGAGCAGGTTAAGTTTTGTAATGTTTATGGGGTGGAAATACCCGGTGCAGATGGACGTGCTGGTATGGCGGCGATTACATTGGCCGATGGTGTACCGGCGCTCGACCTTGAGGCATTTTCAGCGTATCTGCAAACTGAATTGCCAGGCTACGCCGTGCCGGTTTTTGTTCGAATTCAGCCTGATATTGACGTCACCGGCACCTTTAAAATGGTCAAAGGCGATTTGCGTAAGCAAGCTTATGACATCCGACAGTTCGATGATCCTGTTTATGCCCTGTTACCAGGCAATAAAGCGTATCGGGCATTTGATTTGGCTGCGTTAGAGACGATAGAGGGTGGCCAAGCTGGCTTTTAGATGTTTGCGAGTGCGGTGCAGCAGGTGAAGGAACACGGCGGCTTTGCCTGACCTGTCGCGAGTTGTTCGTTGTGTTGACTGCTTGGGTCCGTGTGCAAAGCGAGCCTTCGATAATCATTTGTAAACGACTCCAGCAACTTTGCATGCCAGCCGGATAGAGGTAGTGGTCAAAGTGTCGAGCGTTATCGCAGCTACAAGAATACCTGATGCAAAGTCTGCACAATCCCTCACAACCTTGCTATTGTTGCGCCCGGATATTAGCGGACAACATTCGGAGCCGCCAAGGCAAGCTTCGCCGAATAGCGCTCGCTTGAAAAAACAGCTGCGGAACGACAAGGGGCAATTGATTTTTACCAGAGCAACATTTTGCGAGGCGGGGAGCCAGCCGACAGAGGTGGTGTCAGATCCGCAACCGTTAGAAGTTCATGACACACATATGGTGCCACGATGAGTGAGACTTTAATCAGGCAATTGGCGTCGGGTAGTAGTGCTGAAAGCACGGCTGAATTGGAGGCAACATTGCATGAGCTGGACATCGCATTTCGTATTCAGAATCAGCGTCTCGAATTAGTGGCACCACTTGAGCTTCTTGATGAAACGAGGTTGCTCGCGAGTATTTCGGACGCTGCGAGGCATTTGATCACCCGGTTTGATGTCGAATGGCAAATTGGCTCGACCAATACCGCGCTAATGGCGCGCACCAAAGATGCGCATTTCAACGGTTCTGTCTGTGTCGCTGAGCAACAAACAGCGGGTAAAGGACGCAGGGGTCGATCTTGGGTAAGCCCATTCGCCCGTAACATTTACGTCAGTTTCGGTTGGTGTATCCCCCGGCAGAATATGGCGGAAGCGCTAAGTTTATATATCGGCATGAACTTGGTGGATTGTTTAAGGGAAGCGGGTCTTGAAGATGTCGGCATGAAATGGCCTAACGATATCATCGCCGGCGAAGGCAAACTCGCGGGAATATTGATTGAACTCGAACTCGTGGCATCAACTGCATATGTTGTTGCCGGTATCGGCGTAAATCTATCGAAGGAGTCGGTGCTGCGAGAGGGCGTTGAACAATCCGTCAGTGCCGTCACTGATCAGGTGAATTTGGGACGCAACGCATTATGTGCCCTGATCATCGAACGTATGGTCATAAGCATGCAAGAAGTCACCCAGCAGCGTATCGCCGAAAAAATCGCCCAGTGGACATCCTACGACAGGTACTCGGGAGAAGAGGTGGTTGTGCTCGTGGGCGAAGAGCAAGTGGTCGGCATTAATAGAGGCATAGACGAAGGGGGCAACCTATTATTAGATTCAGGTGGAAAGGTGCGCGCTTTTGGCTCTGGAGAAGTTAGCCTCAGAAAGGTCGCGAGTAAACGATGAAGATGATTTTCTGGACAATGGCGCTACTCAATATCGCGTACTTCGGATATCACTATATACCGTTCGAAGATCAACCCAAGGCTGCCTTAAAACCGGGTATGAGGGTCAAGCAGGCCGCGGGTGAGGGTGTTCAAACGATTTATCTGCTCAATGAAAACTCAAATGCAGAAATCCGGGAGCAAGAGCTGGATTTTATTATCAAGAACCCAATGGTGGCGCGAAGCGATGCTGAGAGTGAGTTGTGTGTCGGGGTTGGACCTTTTAGCGATTTGTTTGCCGGCCAGGCCGTTGTTGAGCAGCTCGAAGGCATTGACCTGAAAGTTCAGCTAAAAGCGGTGGATCAGCTGGTTGGGCGCAGCGATTACAGAATAATGATACCGCCTGCGCCGACGCTGCAGGATGCTTTCCGCAAACTGCGTGAACTTAAATCTCAAAACATTGATAGCTATGTAATGACGCAGGGTAAAGACGCGCTAGGCATATCAATAGGGGTTTTCTCAAGTGAAGCTGTTGCAATCGCCGCGAAGGAGCAGCTGGAGTCGGATGGGTATGATTCCGTGATAGTGGAGATGCCGCGAATAATACGTGAATTTTGGATTTTCGATACGGGTCAAAATAATCTGACTTTGCCCGATGAAGTGTGGCGAAGTCTGCTGGTAGCGTACCCAGAAATCGGACAAAAAGAGGTGCCTTGCCTCAATTCCGATCAAATTGATACAAATGGATAAAAAAAGTGGTTTTTTTCATGCGAAAAGGCATGAAGATGTTTGATAGCACGGGACTCTTCGCATACAATCCGCATCCTGATTTTGGTCTGGTCGCCTTTATCTTTGTTGGCGTAGCCAGTTTGATGAAAGCTTCTCTTTAGAGCATGCCGCTATAGCTCAGTTGGTAGAGCAACTGATTTGTNNGAGTTCGACTCTTGGTGGCGGCACCAGAGCATAAAAAGCAGGAAAAAGCCGAGTTTACAAAATTATTTGTGAACGAGGGTTTCTTGACACTAAATTTTGTTTGACTTCGTTTAGCTGCGAAGGCAGAATCTAGCGCCTCTTTTTGGAGGGGTTCCCGAGTGGCCAAAGGGATCAGACTGTAAATCTGACGCGCAAGCTTCGGTGGTTCGAATCC
>ENA-UZWX01004115-UZWX01004115.1-metagenome-genome-assembly--contig:-Day-4---50m-contig-4115_pt1 | contig 35474 bp, 35 predicted proteins | sample MGYA00260347_ERZ794907 | MGnify/ENA metagenome assembly ERZ794907 | reverse complement strand
AACTCAACACTCGACTCAGCAATATTATCTGTTGCCTGACTGGTTTCTGTTACTCCTGTATTTAATGTTTCAACATTTTGTAGTATGTCATCAATAACAGCAGACTGTTCTTCTGCTGCAGTTGCAATTTGAGCGCTCAAGTCTGTTATTTGATTCATTTCATTTTCGATTACTTTATTAACCTAAATCACATCATTAGCGTGTTGTTATACGTTAGTTGCTGAGCTAACACTATTTGACATAATTCCAACTGACGAGTTAGCACCCATGACTATGGTGTTAATCATATTATCTATTTCTTTGGTTGAATCTTGCGTTTTTTGTGCTAATTGACGAACCTCATCAGCGACTACCGCAAAGCCTCGTCCTTGCTTACCGGCTCTTGCTGCCTCAATGGCAGCATTCAATGCCAGTAAATTTGTTTGGTCAGCAATACCTTTAATAACATCAAGAATGTTGATTACTTGATCAAAATCACTTCTTATTTTTTGAATACTTTGCTCTGATTGTTGTATTTGTTCAATCATGCTAATAATAAATTGGTAAGTCTCATCCAGTTTTTTAGAGCCCACGTCAACTTTAGTTTGAATATTGTCAACTGCAGAAGATGTTGTGGTGGTACTTTGAGCTACTTCATTAACTGTTGCACCCATTTCTTGCATTGCCGTCGCCAATTGTTCTGAAATGGATTGTTGCTCAGTTACTGTTTGGTTAGTTTGTGTTGTTATAGCAGCAAGTTCTTCTGACGTTCAAGCCTTTTGTATGGCTATTCCTGAAATATTATTAACCATTCGAGACAGGTTAGATATCATGTTTCCAATCGCTTCTTGTAGAGCGCCAATTTCGTCATTTGAGGTCTTTTTAACTGAGGCGGTTAAATTGTCAGCTGCTACTTGTTGAGCAACTAAAGCAATTTCTGTTATTGGTGTTGCAACGCTTTTAGCAATAAATACCCCAATTAAAGCTACTGTAAAAGCAATGACAATTATAAGTCCGATAGTAGAGTTGGTATTAAAATCAGCTTCTTTGGTGACGGTATAGAATATATGGCCGTTAGGAGTAATTAAAAACAAATCATAATAGCCATATTTTTCGATATAGTTTTGATAGAAGTCTTCGTTATTTGATGTTTTAGGGTTAAAGGCTTCGGTTACATCGACTTCAGAAATTATTGCCCATCATATTCCGCTAGTAAGTTCAATATAATCCCAACTGCTTACTACTGGGTTATTATTATAATCCATAATAACCTGAGTCCCTTGCTCGCCATTTAGTGCACTATTAGCGGCTTTTGTTTGTACTTTATTATTATTGGCAAATGAAGCTTCGACTGAATATTGGCTAGGATTTAAGTAAGAATTTGAGCGCATTAAATAGTCTTGACCAACAAGGTAGGATTCACCCGTCTCTCCCATCCATTTTCTATTTCCTAAAATTGTATTTAACTTATCTAAGGGTTGCTGATAAGCAATTTACCCAACGCGCTTACCATTTACACTCACAGGTTTAACCGCAAATACCGCAGGGTCTTTGTTACTCGGGGCGTAAGGAAGAAAGTCACCCAATTGAATTTCATTTGAATCTGATTGTTTCGCTAAGCTATAGGCCTTGTTAAAGGAAGAGTCTTTTAAACTAACGGGGATTTTTTGACCTAAATCACTTTCTCTGGTGACAGAGTAAAGAATGGTTCCTCTGTTACTAATAATAAAAAAGTAGTACCAGCCAAAGTAAGATAATAACGGCTTATATTCTTTATCATATTCATCGAGTAATAAGCGCCATTTGGTTGTATTGGAAAAGTCATTGGTTAACTTTGTAATGGCGTTTTGTAATTTATTGTCATTGGCTAACATATCCAATTGAATTAAATTATTTTTAAAATAACTTTCAATTTGTACTTTTTTAAGTTCATTAATACTTGTTAACTGACTGAAGGTTTGCTCTTGCATGGTATCGGCAATATCAACCAATACCCCCATATCTCCCTTGCGCTCATTAAAATAATTTATAACAGCCTGTTTTTTAATTTGGTTAATGGCAGTTAACTGGTTATAAACTTTATGAGTTACATCATTTGAGCTATTAATCGTTGATATAACACTTACGACTACCGCAGGTATTATCCCCAAAACAATAAAGATTACTATGAACTTACTTTTTAAGCTTTTTATATTAAGCACCCTCATTTTGCGGCTATTCTATGAACTCCTGTTATTGTTGTAAGTACTGCATAAACTCATGATTTTTGTTATTCTTTATGTGAGTATAGAAGAGCAATTTTTTTGCTAAAAAAATAGGACTGAATTCCTTTTTATTAATACTGTTATAGCAAATAATTCAGAGAAAGACTTTCATTCTTATACGGCTAAAAGTGCACGTTCAAATAAAGTAAAAAAGAGTTACCTATGGAGGGGGGGTAGAACGTATATACTTTACCCGATAAAATGACCATTCTTTTAGTGATTTTTATCACAGATCATACTTTATAGGCAAAGCTTGCGTTATACTTGCTCTGTCAGTAAATAAAATATCAATAGGTTTATTACATTGTCCATAGTTGCTGTTGGAATTAATCATAAAACTGCCCCTGTTGCGGTCAGAGAAAAAATATCCTTTAATCCGGATATGCTTTCTATTGCCTTGCAGGAAATGTTGTCTGCATTACAGTGTCGTGAAGTAGCTATTTTATCTACTTGTAATAGAACTGAGCTTTATCTTGTTCAAGATGGCGATGTAACTCATACACAAGATCGGTTAGTTAAATGGTTAGAAAGCTATCATAATGTCCCTGCTTCAACTATTCTACCAAGCCTTTATTGGCATCAAGACCAACAAGCGGTAAATCATATGATGCGTGTTGCTTGTGGCCTAGACTCACTGGTATTAGGTGAACCGCAAATATTAGGACAAATGAAGCAGGCATACACGCAAGCTAAAGCCGCGGGTTCTATGGCTTTAGTAATGGATAGGTTGTTTCAACGCACCTTTGGTGTTGCTAAGCAAGTACGCACAGATACAGATATAGGCGCCAATGCGGTATCGGTTGCTTTTGCTAGTGTTAATTTAGCGAAACATATTTTTGCCAGCCTTGATAAAGCGCGGGTTTTATTAGTCGGCGCCGGTGAAACCATAGAGTTGGTCGCTAAACATTTGTATGAAAACAATGTCAGTAAGATTACTGTAGCGAATCGTACCATAGCGCGCGCGGAAGGAATGGCCAAGAAAATTGGTGCTGATGTGATCACCTTAGCTCAAATTCCCGATGCAATGTGTGACGCCGATATCGTTATTAGCTCAACAGGCTCAACGTTACCACTTATTGGTAAAGGCATGGTTGAGCAAGCGTTAACTAAACGTAGGCACCAACCTATTTTTATGGTTGATTTAGCGGTCCCTCGCGATATAGAAGAGCAAGTTGGCGATTTAGAAGATGTCTTCCTTTACACCGTTGACGATTTACAAAGTATTATTGCCCAAAATCTAGAGAACCGACGCAAAGCAGCCGTTGAGGCCGAAAGTATTGTCAATAGTCAGTCAGACAGTTTCATGGCTTGGTTACGTGGTTTAAATACTCAAGATACGGTAGTGAGTTATCGTAAACAGTGCTTGTCTGAACGTGATTTATTACTTGAAAAGGCAAAGACGCAACTAAATAGCGGTAAAAATGTTGAATCAATTATAAATGAGCTTGCGACTAAATTAACCAATAAATTTATGCATGCACCAACGAGTGCTATACAATCTGCCGCTCAAGGTGGAGAGTTAGATAAACTTATTTATTTACGTGATATCTTTGATATTAACAGCGAAAAATAATTACTGTAACGTCAATTTATCCTCATGTGGTACTTTCTTTTTACATAGTCGAAGCTTTGACTATGTAAAAATTGCTATTATGCTAGAATAGCGCCAGTTTAGTTTTCTCACGTTTAAAACTCCCTTATTAATAAGAAAGATTATTTTAATGAAATCGTCAGTATATCAAAAGCTTGAAGGCTTAGTGGAGCGCTTTGAAGAGGTTCAAGCCCTATTATCAGATCCTGAAACTATAAGCGACCAAGACAAGTTCCGCGCACTATCCCAAGAATTTAAGCGCTTAGATGAAGTCACCTCAGTGTTTAATAATTATAAAAATGCTGAAGATGATTTTGCCACCGCAGAATTGATGCTCAAAGATGATGATCCTGATATGCGTGAAATGGCGCAGGATGAATTTAAAGAAGCTAAAAAAGCGGTTGCTGAATTAGCTGATGAGCTACAAATCTTACTATTGCCACGTGACCCTAATGACGATAATAACTGTTTTGTTGAAATTCGCGCCGGTGCAGGTGGCGATGAAGCTGCTATTTTTGCGGGTGATTTGTTCAGAATGTACAGTCGATACGCTGAAAAGCAAGGCTGGAAAATTGAAATAATGAACACGAATGAAAGTGAGCAGGGCGGCTATAAAGAAATGATCATGAAGATAAACGGTGAAGGCGTTTATGGTCATATGAAATTTGAGTCGGGTGGTCATCGCGTGCAACGTGTACCTGAAACTGAGTCTCAGGGGCGAGTGCATACTTCTGCTTGTACCGTTGTGGTTATGCCAGAAATACCAGAGTCTGATGCTATTGAGATTAATAAAGCTGATTTAAAAGTCGATACTTTCCGTGCCTCTGGTGCGGGTGGTCAGCACGTTAACAAAACGGATTCAGCTATACGAATTACTCATATTCCAACGGGTGTAGTTGTTGAATGTCAAGATCAACGCTCTCAACATAAAAACCGTGCACAAGCTATGTCTGTATTGCAAGCACGTTTGCAACAAGCTGAAGATGAAAAGCGTCGTAGTGAAGAAGAGTCATCACGCCGTAACCTTGTCGCCAGTGGCGATCGTTCTGAACGTATTCGTACCTATAACTTCCCTCAAGGGCGTATGAGTGATCACCGTATCAATTTAACCCTATACCGTTTAAATGAAGTGATGGAAGGAAACCTACATTTAGTTATGGAGCCTATCATGCAAGAAAATCAAGCAGATTTATTAGCTGAGCTTGCCGCACAAAATTAGTCGAGTGAATACTGTTATGCGTATGCGCTTTATTGGCGATGACTCTATTGCCAATTTACTCAATCAAGGCCAGCAAATACTACAAGCTGGCTCTGATAGTGCGTTACTTGATGCACAAATATTACTGTCATTTGTGCTCAATAAGCCTCGAAGTTATTTGTTCACTTGGCCAGAAAAATACCTAAATAATGAGCAGGTTAAGCAATTTGTTAATTTGCTTACTCGTCGCTATTTAGGTGAGCCTATCGCCTATATTAGCGGTGAGAAAGAATTTTGGTCATTGCTATTAAAAGTTTCTCCAGCAACACTGATACCTCGCCCAGACACTGAAATTTTAGTAGAACGGGTACTTGAACAGTTTGGCGATAATAGCAATATCAGCTGCCTTGATTTAGGCACTGGTACTGGTGCTATCGCGTTAGCCTTAGCAAGTGAAAATCCAACATGGAAAATTGATGCGATAGATTTTAACGCCGATGCAGTTCAACTTGCCCAACTTAATGCCAAAAACCTTAAACTAACACAAGTTAATATTTTTCAAAGTGATTGGTTTGCTCAGGTTAAAACTGATAAAAATTTTAATATTATTGTCTCTAATCCGCCTTATATAGATGTTGAAGATGAAAACTTAACTCAAGGGGATGTGCGCTTTGAACCGGCATCTGCGCTTGTCGCTAATGAGCAAGGCTTAGCTGATATAAGACATATTGCCCAAGTATCACGTCAATTTTTAACGTCGCAAGGGGCGTTGTTTTTTGAGCATGGTTTTGAGCAAGGACAAGCAGTACGAAATATATTAGCAGGGCTAGGTTTTGTGAACCCTCAAACAGGGCAAGACTTAAATGGTCATGATCGCATTACTTGGGCATTTTTAGCTGAATAAGGCCGGTGAAATAAAATAGCCTTAATTAACACCACTAGGATGAAAGTAGTTGAATAGATACAGAATAATTAACAGGAATGGCGATGCTTAAACATTTACATATAACTTTGGCGGTGATAAGCATAAGTCTTTTCACCTTGCGTTTTTTTTGGACACTGGCTAACTCTTCGAACTTACAAGCCAAGTGGGTAAAAATTACCCCACACATTGTTGATACCTTATTACTCGTTATCGGTGTCGTTATGGCAGTGCAATACTATATCAATCCATTAGAACAATTGTGGCTTGGTGAGAAATTACTAGCACTAGTAGCCTATATTTTTACAGGCTACTACACGTTAAAACTTGCTCGTAATAAGAGCATGCAAATTATTGGTTACTTAGGGGCTATGGGCTGGGTGATGTTAATTGTTCGTTTAGCCATGACAAGAGAGCCATTGTTTTTATTGTGAACATATAAAAATTAATTATTAAGTGGTTATGAATACTTTATTATTACCAGAATTATTATTGTCAGAGTTAAAATCTGAAAAAAAAGACTTGTTGCAAACTCTTGTGTTACTCGAAGAATATATTTTTCAAGGACGAGATATCACTAAAATTGTTGATGCAAATGCATTACAAGATGAACAATCTCTCGATGTCTTAGAAACCATTATTGAACAGTGCCAGGCAGTGATTGGTGAAATTGAATCGCCGTTAGATAAAGCCGAAGTGTTATTGAATGAATTGTTCTACCAACATTTATTTATTGATGAACAAAAAGATGATTGGCCAGTAATTGCATTTAAAGTAGCCGCAAGTTTAAGCCAAAGGTTGATGTCACCAATAATAAAAGCAGCCTTTGTAAGGGAAATTGTCAATGCTTGCGGTTTTAGCTGTGATTTAGTTTTTATGCAAGCGAAAGTGATGCTACGTCTTTGTTGTAATGATGATTATGCGATTATTTTTGATGCAGTTACTGGTGAGTCTATTGACTGGCATGAGCTAGATTCGTGCTTGGAGGATGCTGAAGGGGACCCAAGTCAGCAAGATCTTGCCAGTATGAAACGTTCAGCGATACTTGTAGAGTATTTAAGTGCATTAAAAAATGCCTTAATTCGTGAGCAAGCGTTTGATAAAGCATTATTATGTGTGGATGCGCTACTGTCATTAAATCCTGACGATCCACACCAAAGACGTGATCGTGGTTTTTTGCTTCATCAGTTAGATTGCTTTAAAGTGGCGGTCGATGATTACCGTTATTTTGTTGAGCAATGTCCTACAGACCCAGCAGCACAATTACTCAAGCTACAACTTGATAACATCACTTTAAGTGAGCCTACTTTTCACTAAATTAAGTCCAATCAGTAGAAAGATTAGATCAGAAAATAAAAATAGGAAAATAAATGTCAGCCCCTTTAGTTACTAACGACGCAACCGTATTAGGGTTATTAGCACTAATATTAGGTTTTGTTTTTTACAGCTCAAATAGTCAACATCCAGCGTGGAAGAAATTCTATCAGTATGTGCCTGCATTACTTATGTGTTATTTATTACCTTCATTGCTTAATACCTTTGGTATTGTGAGTGCAGAAGTGAGTAAAGTTGACGAAGTAGCCAAGTACTATCTTTTGCCTGCTTGCCTAGTGTTACTTACCTTAAGTATTGATCTTAAGGCTATAGCGGCTTTGGGTAATAAAGCAATTATTATGTTTTTAACGGGCACGGTTGGTGTCGTTATTGGTGGCCCTATCGCCTTGTTAGCTATTGCGGCTATATGGCCAGAACTTCTTGGTGTAACAGGGCCTGAAGCTGTATGGCGTGGTATGGCTGCGCTTGCTGGTAGCTGGATTGGTGGTGGCGCAAACATGCTTGCCATGAAAGAAATTTATGGTGCAGATGGTAAAATATTTACCATTATGGTGACGGTTGATATTGTAGTTGCTAACCTTTGGATGGCTTGTTTACTTTACTTTGCCGCCAATCATAAGCGAATTGATGCTAAAAGTGGTGCGGATACTTCGGGTATTGATAGGTTAATTGATAAAGTAGAAGCTTTTGAGCGTGAGCATGCAAGGCGACCAGAGCTAAAAGATTTGATGTTTATTGTTGCTATTGCTTTTGGTGCCGCGGGTTTTGCTCATTTAGCCGCTGACTTTTTAGTACCATTTTTTAAAATGAATTACCCTCATTTAGAGAAGTTCAGCCTACACAGTAAGTTGTTTTGGATTATTGTCTTAGTAACAACCATTGGCTTGATATTTTCTTTTACCCGATTAAGACAATTGGAGGCGGTTGGCGCATCAAAAGTGGGTAGTAGCTTTCTTTATATATTAGTGGCTACTATAGGTTTACATATGGATATTACTCAAATAGTTGAAGCACCCAAGTACGTGGTTATCGGCTTGATTTGGATGGCTATTCATGTGTTATTACTCTTTATTGTTGGCAAAATGATTAAAGCCCCTATCTTTTATTTAGCGGTTGGCAGTAAAGCAAATATAGGTGGTGCTGCATCAGCACCCGTTATTGCTTCAGCATTTCATCCGTCATTAGCACCGGTTGGCGTATTATTAGCCGTGTTGGGTTATGCCTTAGGCACGTATATGGCCTGGATTTGTGGCCAGCTACTCCGCATTATAGGCTCTTAACTCTTCAATGTGTATTTTGACCCTTTAGCAAGGGTATTTATTAGGACTTTTATTAGAATTCTTTATTAAGGAAGGTTATGACAATAAAATCAGTTTCAGTGAGTGGCATTGACGTTGCCAACGATAAGCCATTTGTTTTATTTGGTGGTATGAATGTACTTGAATCACGTGATTTGGCGATGAAAATTGCCGAGCACTATGTTGAAGTCACTCAAAAACTCAATATACCTTACGTTTTTAAGGCGTCATTTGATAAGGCTAATCGCTCATCTGTACATTCATATAGAGGCCCTGGCCTTGATGAAGGTTTGAAAATATTTGAAGAAATAAAATCTACCTTCAATGTGCCGATTATTACCGATGTCCATGAACCCTATCAGGCTCAACCTGTAGCTGATGTTGTTGACGTTATACAACTGCCTGCTTTTTTAGCACGTCAAACGGACTTAGTGGTAGCTATGGCAAAAACCGGTGCGGTAATAAATGTTAAAAAACCACAGTTTTTAGCGGCTCATGAAATGAAGCATATCATTAAAAAGTTTGCTGAAGCGAGCAATGAGAATATCATATTATGTGAGCGTGGTAGTTGTTACGGTTACAATAACTTGGTTGTTGATATGCTTGCTATGGACGAAATGCGACATTATGCGCCAGTGATTTTTGATGCGACTCACGCTTTGCAAAAACCAGGTGGTAGAAGTGACAGTGCTGATGGTAGACGCGCACAAGCCGCACAGTTAACGCGAAGTGGTATGGCTATAGGTATTGCAGGTTTATTTATTGAAGCGCATCCTGACCCTAGCATAGCGAAATGTGATGGTCCTTGTGCATTACCTTTAGATAAGCTTGAGCCTTATTTAGCACAAATGAAGGCCATTGATGATTTAGTGAAAGGCTTTGAGCCACTTGTAACAGATTAATTGCTACATTTTAGCGGTGTGAATACAAAAAAAGCTGTCAAACGACAGCTTTTTTAATTTTTATCTGCAAGTAAAATATACCAGCATTTTGGGGTGAATAAACTCGTTAAGTTACTCACTGATAAGCGTTACTTTCGTTAACGCTACTGGCTGGTAGTCTTTAGCAGTAGTTTTTTGCTCAGCCATCATTGTTTTTGCATTTTCTTTACTGGCATCATTATTGATTGCTAACGTTGAAAATGATAATTTCAAGCTGTTTTTTGCTTCTTGAATTAAATTAATTTCTTGTACAGGCTGTGCCTTTAATAATTCAGTTGCTTGTGCAATTGAAGCTATGCCTGAAGCAAAATACACCATAACTAAGAATGTTGCAGTAATGGCTAATTTGTATGAGTATACGTTAATGTTTTTCATGGTTCTAATCCTGTTTTGACCTAATAATAAATGTTTTCTGTTTATGCCCATCAATTGGGTGAATAGATTTATTAGGACCTTTTCTCGCGCTTGTTCTTTTCTCTAAAATATAAGCTGTGGGTTGGGGATCACAGCCTATATTTGCTTTTCTAGAACCTTGAGATGATGTCCTTCATCTACAGGAGCTATAATACGTAAGATGAGCTAAAAATAAAAATGACAAATAATAATCTTATTCATTAGAAAAACTAATGCGAATTTGTTATGCTTTATTTGCAGTTAATTATGCAGAAATAAATCATGAAACCACACGTAGGATTAATATACTTTGGCTAGTAGACTCCCGCCATTAAATGCACTGAGAGCATTTGAAGCTTCAGCGAGGCAGCTTAGTTTTACTCGGGCAGCAGAAGAGCTGTTTGTCACTCAGGCTGCAGTTAGCCATCAAATAAAAGCGTTAGAAGAACATTTAGGCATAAAATTGTTTATGCGAAAAAACCGCGCTTTATTATTAACAGAAGAAGGGCAATCTTATTATCTCGATATTAAAGATATTTTTAACTCCCTCCATGAAGCTACCGAAAAGCTACTAGCACGAGGTGCTAAAGGGGCAATAACGGTTAGCTCACAAGCAAGTTTCGCTATTCAATGGTTAGTGCCAAGGTTGAGTGCATTTAATGCTTTACACCCAGATATTGATGTTAGGATCAAAGCCGTAGATCAGGCGGAAAACTCATTAACTGAAGATGTCGATGTTGCCATTTATTATGGTCGAGGACGTTGGCCTAATATTCATGCTGATAAATTGCATACCGAGTATTTGATCCCCGTTTGCTCACCATTATTATTACAAGAAAATGCGGCTAGTAATAAGCCGCCACTTATCACCCTAGATGATTTACAACATCATACATTATTGCATGACACCTCTCGCAAAGGTTGGAAGCGCTGGTTTAAGCAAGTGGGGGTAAAAGGGGGCAATGTTAATCATGGCCCTATTTTTAGTCATTCCGCTATGGTATTGCAAGCTGCTTTATATGGGCAAGGTGTGGCTTTAGCCTATAGCGTGTTGGCTAAGCCTGACATTGAATCAGGGCGTTTAGTTTGCCCATTCAATGATGTATTGGTTAGTAAAAATGCCTATTTTGTAGTTTGTCGAGAAACACAAAAAGATATTGGTAAAATTGAAGCCTTTAGGGATTGGTTATTGGACATGGTAGATGCAGAGCAAGAGCAGATCACCGATGGACAAATATCATAGTCATTCACCTTGTTGCTGTATAACCCAATTTATTTGTCAAAAGTACTCATTGACTAACGTCAACTCCGTGCATTTTCCTATAAATTGAACAATACAACTTAAAGTGAACGACTATTTTAATGATGATTTTATAGTAAAGTAGGCTGCTTAATGATAAGTAAAATAATAAATAATGTAGAAAACCCCATTGCACAAGTTATTTTTGCTCATGGTGCGGGTGCAAATATGCATCATGACTTTATGATGCAAATAACGGCGCTATTAAATCAAGCGAATATTAACGTGCTGCGCTTTAATTTCCCTTATATGGATAAACGTGCAGAAACTGGCAAGCGTTATCCACCCGATAGAATGCCCAAGCTCATTGATTGCTTTCAGTCAGTGGTTGTTGAGCTTGTTGAGCAAACAACTGAACCTGTGTTACCGCTGTTTATCGGTGGGAAATCTATGGGCTCGCGAGTTGCGGCCACACTTGCTGGCGACGCGAGCCTAGCTGCGCTTATTCAAGGCGTGTTTTGTTTAGGCTATCCCTTTCATCCACCTAAAAAGCCAGAAAAGCTTCGCTTAGAACCATTACAAAACAGTCATAAACCTATACTAATAGTGCAAGGAGAGCGTGATTCTATGGGCTCTGAGGTTGAAATTAGTGATTATGAAATATCTAACTTATGCCAGTATGTTTTTTTAGCAGATGGTGATCATAGTTTAAAACCGAGGGTAAAATCAGGTTTTACTCATCAGCAACATATGAAAAGCGCGGCGCAGACTATGGTGAATTTTATTTTGGAAAAATCAAACAATGCATAAAGCCGTGGCAAGTAAAGCTGTAAAATATTTAATGGTTTTTGTTGGCATCAGCGGTTGCTTTTCTGTACTATTCGGCGCTTGGCTCGCACATGGTGGACAAGCGCTTGCTCTTAATGAGCAATCAAGCTTACAAACAGCACTACAATACCAGCTATTTCATACATTAGCTTTGTTAGCGTCATTAGTGTGGGCAATGAATAAATCACCGACAAAAATACTTATTTCTGCCTGTGTTGGCTTTTTTATTGGTATATTGTGTTTTAGTGGCACCATATATTTGAAAACTTTTTTCAGTGTTGCCATTATTGGCAAATTAACCCCCTTGGGCGGAATATCCTTAGCTATAGCTTGGGTTTTACTGTCTATTGAAGGTATAAAAAAATTATGACTTCTATCGTATTATATTGTCGCCCCAGCTTTGAGAAAGGGCTGTTGAGAGCAGAAATCCAAGGTATAAAAAAATAATGACTTCCATTGTATTGTATTGTCGTCCCGGCTTTGAGAAAGAGTGCGGAGCTGAGATCCAAGAGAAAGCGGCTTGGAATGAAATGTATGGCTATTTAGAGCTTAAAAAAAACCAAGGTTTAGTCTTTTTTCATTTATATGATGACAGTCATGGTGAAATTTTAATGAGCAAGCTCCCCCTTAAGCGACTTATTTTTGCACGCCAGTGGTTTGTTACCTTAACTGAAAAAATTGCTTTGCCTGATTACAATCGCGTGGAAGCCATTGTTGATGCTTTAGGTCACGAATGGCAATACGATGAATTGCGCATGGAAACAGCCGATACCAATGATGGTAAAGCGTTAAGTAAGTTTTGCCGTAAGCTTGCTGTGCCACTTCGTCAAGGATTACGTAAAGTTAAGGTACTAACTGATAAACAAAATTCAGCAAATAAAGAACCAGAAGGTTCAATTTTGCATGCGTTGTTTTTATCTGGCCAGGAGGTAATTTTAGGCTTTTCATTGGCTCGTAACAGCTCTAATCATGTCATGGGTATTCCACGCCTTAAATTTCCTAGCCAAGCGCCTAGTCGTTCGACCTTGAAGCTTGATGAAGCTTTTTTACATTTTATTCCTAAAGATGAATGGGAAACGCGTTTAACCTCGGGCATGAATGCCGTTGATTTAGGCTCAGCTCCAGGCGGTTGGACATATCAGCTCGTGCGCCGTGGCATGATGGTTACTGCAATCGATAATGGCCCTATGGCTGAATCCTTAATGGAAACAGGGCAAGTTAAGCATAAAATGATGGATGGCTTTAAGTATGTGCCCATGAAGCAAAATGTTTATTGGCTGGTATGCGATATGATTGAAAAGCCTCAACGTGTGGCGAAACTAATGGCTGATTGGCTGTTAAATGGCTACTGTAAAGAAGCGATGTTTAATTTGAAGCTGCCAATGAAAGGGCGCTATCAGCAAGTAACCGAGGATTTACAAAGTATAAAAGATGCTTTTAGTGAACATAAAGTGAAGTACGAGTTATATGCTAAGCATTTGTATTATGATCGAGAAGAAATCACTGTGCATGCTAGGTTGTTATCGCCAGTACCACAAAAGTAATGTCTTGTGGCTATATTTCTTTTATGACTCCTTATTAGTATGTCTGGGGAGTCATAAAAGGTGACTTGTTAGTCGTTTTTCTATTTTTTATTCAATTCATTAAACTTTGCTAGCTGCTCAGGTGTTGCTGGCAACTGATGATTGTCTTTCCATTCCTGATAAGACATGCCATAAACTTGTTGTTGTGCTGTTGCTAAATCAACCTCGATACCCAATTTCTCTGCCTCGGCTACTGTCCATTTACTAAAGCAGTTACGGCAAAAGCTCGCAAGGTTCATTAACTCAATATTTTGTACATCTTTTCGGCCGTCTAAATGGGCGAGTAAGCGGCGAAAAACGGCTGCTTGAATTTCTATTTCTTTATCCATGGTGTTCTCTATTTTATTGATTGTGTATGCGATAGTCGTGCTGGTAATTTATCGACACTGTTATTTTATTGCTTGGCTAACGGCTTCATCTTTAGGTTTTGTTGGGTCAAAGCGTCGTATTTGCACCACCATTCCTATGTAAGGGTGATCAAAGTAGTGAATTTCTCCGGTGATCACGCGTCTGTTTTGACTGAAGTTAACCAGCTTTGTTTCCTTGCTATCAGAGTCAATAAATTGTTTGTTTTGCTCTGTTTTACTAAGCACATTAAAGTCTGCGGTAATATAGAGGTAATGATCTAAATGCACTTTAAAAAAACCATCTAAAAACCAAGCTTGTAAAGGCTCAATGGGTGGATTGCTAATATTTAAAGGTTGCTCATTAGTCGGGTTACTAACTTCATAACTCGTCAGTAAATCATCGAGATTTTTCTCTGTTAATTGGCTAATCGTTTCGTTAATTATGCTATTTTCTGAGCTGCTACTGAGTTGTGAAGTAGTCTCAGATGAAGCCATGTCTAATGTATCAATATCAGTAAACAGCTTTGCTAAAGCTTGTTGTTTTACTTGGGCATAGTAATTAGCTTGGCTTTGCTCGTTTTCATCATTAAATGCAGTGTCTTCTGTAGCTAACATGTCAGCAGTTTTTTGACCTTGTTCAAACAGCAATTGCTCTTGTAGTTGAGCCTCTTTTAGTCGCATTTGATAGTCATTATGGGCTTGTTGATAGTCGTTTTCAACATGCTGGCCGGCAAATAATTTTAATGGTGTTGCTTTAGTACGAGTAACACCTACTTGTCGCCAGCCAAAGTGTAATAAGGGCTTAAATTCTTTGCTCCAGCGTAAACGTTTACTGATGTCTTTTAATAACAATGATTCATCTGCAATAAGGTATGGGCTAGTTTCAGCATGAGCGCCTGAGGCATTAATCTTTTTGGGCAAGGCTGCAACCGCAAAACCATCGAGGGTGAAATTAGCTAGCTGTTGCTCAGTTAAAATGAGCTCAAAATCTGCTTGGCTATAGACACATAACTGATTTGTAGAAAATAATGCAGTATTTAGCGATTCAGTTTGCCAGTCAAAGACTTGCACTGTACTTGTTTGGTTTGCAGGATGCTCAGTTGATAGCTCCTCTTGGTAAGACTGAGTTGTGCTATTTTCAGGGCTATCTTCAAGCCTAGTTTCAAGATGGTTTTCTAGCGGCTGAATACCTTTGTCTTCATCTTCAGTTTTTATTTCTGTAGTTAACCCTAGTTCTATTGGCTCGTATGTGAAAGCGTTAGCTTGTTGAATAAAGCGCGCTTGCTCAGGTAAAAAAAGTTGGAGCTTTTTTTGTGCTAAGGCATAGCGACTTTGACCATCAGCATTGCTGCAAAGGGGGATAAGCTGTTTAATAGCAGTTAAATCAGGTTGCAGGTAAGGATTAAGTAAATCAAACGAGCGCTTATATTTAGGCAAGTCATCGACACTAACGCTATCTGCAAACTGCTCTTTTAAACTTTTTTTCTCGCCTAGTTGCTTAAATAAAATAACTTCTATCTCAAACCAACGCTCAGGCTTTGCTTCTTGTGCTGCAAAAGTATAAAGACTTGTGCTACTTAACGTTAATAAGCAAGTGCTAACGATGAACCTAGGTAATAGAGAAGAAAAAGAGAGTGCTTTAAATTTCATTAATAGTCCATTTACTACTTGTTTTTAGGGCTAAGAGTAAGTTCGTTTAGTAGCGTAGTTATTAAGCTGAACCTTGCTTGTTCACCTTCATTAACGCGGGTAAATTTAAGTTTATTAGGTGGTACCATCTTATACATTGTTGGCTGCTTTTGCACCAAGGATATTATCAACATATGATCCACTTTAGTATCGTCGCTAAATTCAATTGAGCCACCAGCATTACTTGCTTCAATACGGGTAATGCCGATTGTTTGTGCTTTTAAACGTAACTTAGCTATCTGAATTAAGTTTTTGGTGGCTTGAGGTAATAAACCAAAACGATCGATAAGTTCAACCTGTACCTCGTCTAGCTGATTTTTATTTTTACAACTGGCAATGCTTTTATATAAACTTAAGCGCAAACTAACATCGAAAATATAATCTTCAGGTATTAGGGCAGCCAGTCGTAACTCTATTTCAGTTTGCTTTGCAGTCACTTGATTTAGTGATAGTTGTTTGCCTTCTTTTAATGCGTCAACGGCGTGATCTAGCATTTCCATATAGAGGCTAAAGCCGACTTGGCTCATAGAGCCTGATTGATCTTCACCTAATAGTTCACCGGCGCCACGTATTTCTAAATCGTGTGTTGCTAAAGTAAAACCTGCGCCTAAGTCTTCTAATGAAGCAATAGCGTCAAGGCGTTTTTTGGCATCTTTGGTCATACGCTTTTCATGGGGGGTTAATAAATAAGCGTAAGCTTGATGATGTGAGCGACCAACACGGCCACGTAATTGGTGAAGCTGCGCTAAGCCTAAGTGATCAGCCCTATCCATAATGATGGTATTAGCGCTAGGTACATCAATACCCGTTTCAATGATGGTTGTACAAACAATGACATTGAAACGTTGATGATAAAAATCACTCATAATGCGCTCAAGTTCGCGCTCTCGCATTTGTCCATGAGCGGTAACAACGCGAGCTTCGGGTACTAACGCTTGAATATCGGCAGCAGTTTTCTCTATAGTATCGACATGATTATGTAAAAAATACACCTGACCACCACGTAAGGTTTCACGCAAAATAGCTTCGCGAATTAACGCTTCTTCACGTTGACGTACGAAAGTTTTTACCGCTAAACGTTTTGCTGGTGGGGTAGCAATAATAGATAAATCACGCATTCCCCCCATGGCCATATTTAGGGTACGAGGAATAGGTGTAGCTGTTAAGGTGAGAATATCGACATTACTACGTAATTTTTTGATTTTTTCTTTTTGTTTAACCCCAAATCTGTGCTCTTCATCAACAACGAGTAGACCTAGGTCTTTATATGTTATGCTGTTCTGTAAAAGTTTATGGGTACCAATAAGAATATCTATTTGCCCTGACTCTACTTTGGCTATTACTTCATTTTGTTGTTTAGCAGTTTTAAATCGAGAGAGCACTTCAATGCTCACTGGCCAGTTGGCAAAGCGATCACGAAAGTTTTCATAATGTTGTTGGGCAAGCAAGGTAGTGGGCACTAAAATAGCCACTTGTTTACCATCGTTGACGGCAACAAAAGCAGCTCGCATGGCCACCTCGGTTTTACCAAAACCAACGTCGCCACAAACAAGCCTGTCCATGGCTTTATCAGAAAGCATATCACTGACTACGGCATTAATCGCTTGGTGTTGATCAAAGGTTTCTTCAAAGCCAAAACTGTCACTAAAGGCCAGGTAATCTTCTTTGTCACGCTTGAAACTGTAACCGGTGTTGCTAGCACGTTTTGCGTAAATATCTAACAGCTCAGCGGCGACATCACGGACTTTTTCAGCGGCTTTTTGTTTGGCTTTACTCCAAGTGTCATTGCCCAATTTATGAAGTGGTGCGTGTTCACTGTCAGTGCCAGAGTAGCGACTTATCAAATGTAATGAGGCAACCGGCACGTATAATTTGGCATCGTTAGCATAGCTAAGCATTAAAAACTCGGTAGTAATACCGCCTGTTTCTAGTGTTTGTAAACCTAAATAGCGACCAATACCATGCTCTATATGAACGACGGCTTGACCGGCTGACAGTTCAGCCAAATTTTTGAAGATGGCATCGGTTTCAATGTCTTGAGATTGTTTTCGCCTTCTTGACTGTCTAACATGGGAGCCAAGTAACTCGGCTTCAGTGATTAGGGCGATAGCATTTTTCTTGGCAGTGCCCTTTGCTTGAAAAGAAAAGCCTTGATTTAAGGCATTAACACAAATGCCTAGTAATTCATTGGAGTTGATAAAATCATCAAGGGAGTCAAACAACATAGGTTTGATATTGTCACGGTTTAAAAGCTCTAGCACACTCTCTCTACGGCCTTGGCTCTCAGCAATAAATAAAATTTTGTTGGCTGTTTCTTTGTCTTGAATAAATTGGTTTATTAATTCAAAAGGCTGCTTTAGCTTATGATTTATAGTTAAATCAGGCAGGGGTTTTACATCAAAATAAATAGCACTACTTTTAGCCCTTTCTACTAAGTGAGTTTCTTGCTCGCTTGCTTGTATGTTTGCAGGCGCAATAGTCACTCGGGCAAAAGGCTTGAGCGCAGTATATAAGCTTTCTTTTGTTAAAAATAACTGCTCAGGTGGCAGTAAGGGTCTGGTGGGATCATAACGCCTATTTTCATACCTATATTCTATGTCTTGCCAATATTGCTGTAGCGACTTATCAAGGTCGCCATATATAGCCACAACAGTATTAGGGGCTAAGTAATCACACAAGGTGCTAGTATCACAGTGTTTTTCGTCTGTGTTATCACTGTTAAAAAATAGCGGTAGATAATATTCTATACCCGCAGGTAAAACACCATTGCTAACTTGATGATAAATAGACTCTTTATCAATTGAGCTTTTAAATCGTTGACGATATTGGCTGCGAAATAAATTAATCGCTTCTTTATCAGTAGGAAACTCATGAGCAGGCAGTAAATTGATATTATCTACTTTATCATTGGAACGTTGATTTTCAGGGTCAAATAAGCGAATTTCATCAATCTCATCATCAAAAAAATCAAGACGAAATGGCGTTTTGCTACCCATAGGGAATAAATCTAAAATGGCGCCACGAGCCGAGAATTCACCATGCTCCATAACTTGTTCAACGCAGCGGTAACCATTACTTTCTAGCTCTTGGCGTAAGTGGTGTAAATCTTTTCTATCGCCTTTTTTAATAATTAAACTATTCGTTTCTAAGTATTGTTTAGGGGCAAGTCTTTGTACCAGTGTGGTCACGGGCACTATTACTATGCCTTTTTGCATTCGAGATAACTGATAAAGCGTGGCTAAGCGCTGAGAAATAATATCTTGATGGGGTGAAAAAGTATCATATGGTAGTGTTTCCCAATCGGGAAATAAACAAATAGCCAGCGGTTGCTTTTCTTTTACCAGACTAAGAAACTCTTGCTCTAAACGTAAAGCAGAGGGGGTATCATGGGTAATTATTAATAAAGGCGCTTCTGCTGCTAAGGCCCCTTGGTATAAAGCGATACTTGAGCTGCTACCATATAAATTGTGCCAAGACTTTTTGTCTATACTTTTTACTTTGTTTTTGGCGAGAGTGGGTGTTAATAGACAGCTTGTTTTGCTCATATAGGGAATAATGTTGTTTACGTAAATAGTTGCTGGCTATTCTAATTAAGCTTATGCCCCAATTCAATTGAATGTTTGTTTCAAATTTAATTGTTGGATATTTGACAAAAAAATATTTTACTTCTAAACCTAATAGTGACTGTTTGATTTGTTTTTTACTAATGAGTTAGACAGCGCTACTCAAAATTAATGGATATATTTACAAGGACTTATTATGAAAATTATTTCACTCAAAGCACTATCTCGCCTATTATTTGCCAGTTGTTTGATTTTTACCTCTCATTTTACGCTTGCTGACGATAATGCCCCCTATGAAGTTGGTGAGCAGAAGCAAGTTGTGCACTTAAACAATTCAACTGTGGAGCAACTTTTAACGTTAAAGGGGGTTGGTCAAAAAAAGGCAGCCGCTATTTTGGCTTACCGAGAGCAAATGGGGGCTTTTAAATCGGTAGATGAGTTAATAAAGGTTAAAGGCATAGGAGAAAAAGTGCTCATGGATAATAAATCTCGACTGACAATCTAATCTCAAAGTCAATGTCAAAGGTGATTTATCGAAGCCAGTCAATTGCTGGCTTTTTTGTTTTTTGCTTGGATAAAATCTAATCACGTTTATTTCTATTCTTTTTAGTTATAATAAAGCTGTTTGTTATGTGGAAATAACTTGCACATTATGGCATTCTTTCGTTAACAATTTTTTCATCACTTGTATTGCACATGAATTTAACCCATTTAAAGAAATTAGAAGCCGAATCTATTCATATTTTTCGCGAAGTTGCCGCAGAATTTGACAACCCTGTCATGTTGTACTCGGTAGGTAAAGACTCTGCGGTGCTTTTACATCTTGCCCGTAAAGCCTTTGCTCCAGGTAAAATCCCTTTTCCATTATTGCATGTGGATACTGACTGGAAGTTTAAAGAGATGATAGCTTTTCGTGATCAAATGGCAGCTGATTATGACTTTGAACTTCTGGTACATAAAAACCCTGAAGGCATGGAGATGGGGATAAGCCCTTTCAAACATGGCAGTGCTAAGCATACCGATGTCATGAAAACCCAAGGATTGAAGCAAGCTTTAGATAAATATGGTTTTGATGCTGCATTTGGTGGTGCCCGACGAGATGAAGAAAAATCTCGTGCTAAAGAGCGTGTTTATTCTTTTCGTGATAAAAATCATCGCTGGGATCCAAAAAGTCAACGTCCTGAATTATGGAATGTTTATAACGGCAAGGTAAATAAAGGCGAGAGTATTCGCGTTTTCCCTTTATCTAACTGGACTGAGTTAGATATTTGGCAATACATCTATTTAGAAAGTATTCCAATTGTGCCTTTATATTTGTCAGAGAAAAGGCCTGTTGTTGAGCGTGATGGCACCTTAATCATGGTTGATGATGATCGTATGCCTATTGGTGAAGATGAAGAAATTCAAATGAAAGCGGTGCGCTTTAGAACGTTAGGCTGTTACCCGTTAACGGGAGCAGTTGAATCGACAGCAGCGACGTTACCGGAAATTATTCAAGAAATGCTATTAACCAAAACCTCTGAGCGACAAGGTCGGGTAATTGATCACGATAGTGCCGGCTCGATGGAAAAGAAAAAAATGGAAGGTTATTTTTAATAACGAAATACCATTTTATTGCATCATATTAAATATATTAAAGAATTTTGAGAGATAATCATGAGTCACCAATCAGACTTAATTGAAAATGATATACAGAGCTATTTAAAGCAACATGAAAATAAAGAGTTAGTTCGATTTTTAACCTGTGGTAGTGTTGATGATGGTAAAAGTACCTTAATTGGTCGTTTATTACATGATTCTAAAATGATCTTTGAAGATCAGCTTGCTGCTATTGAAAACGATTCTAAAAAATCAGGCACTACTGGCGAAGCCATTGATTTAGCTTTACTTGTGGATGGTTTACAGTCTGAGCGAGAGCAGGGCATTACTATTGATGTTGCCTATCGATACTTTTCTACGGACAAGCGTAAATTTATTATTGCTGACACCCCAGGCCATGAGCAATACACTCGTAATATGGCTACAGGTGCTTCCACCTGTGATCTTGCTATTATTTTGATTGATGCCCGTTACGGTGTACAAACACAAACGCGTCGACATTCTTTTATTTGTTCATTACTTGGTATTAAGCATATTGTCGTTGCTGTCAATAAAATGGATTTGGTTGATTACTCACAAGAGCGTTACCAGGCTATCAAAAAAGAATACCGAGAGTTTAGTGAATCATTGAATTTTAATGATGTTCGCTTTGTGCCATTGTCAGCATTAAATGGTGACAATGTTGTAGAAGAAAGCACCAATATGCCTTGGTATCCGGGTGCTACTTTGATGAAGCTGTTAAATACCATTGATATTAAAATTCAAGATGAATTTACTCAATTTCGTCTACAAGTACAGTACGTTAATAGACCTAACCTTGATTTTAGGGGCTTTGCGGGCACTATCGCTTCGGGGCATGTGCTTGTGGGTGATACTATTGTGGCACTACCTTCGGGTAAAGAAAGTGTCGTGAAAGAAATAGTGACTTTTGATGGTAATTTAGAGCGTGCGGACAAAGGCATGGCTATAACGCTAACTTTGGAAGATGAAATTGACATCAGCCGTGGTGAAATGATTGTTAAAAAAGATTGTTTACCTGCTTCTAAGAAAGAGTTTAATGCCACAATTGTGTGGATGCATGAAAATGAACTTGAGCCAGGTCGTGAATATTTTATAAAACATGGCAGTAAAATGACTACAGGTCATGCGCAAGCCATTGTCAGCAAGTATGATGTAAATACCATGGAAAAACAGCTAAGCACTCAGCTCGCTGTTAATGATATTGGTTTAGTTGATATTGTTGTTGATGAAACCTTACATTTTGACCCTTATCAAGATAGCCAAGGTACTGGTGCATTTATTATTATTGATAGACTGAGTAATATCACTGTTGGCGCAGGTATGATCAACCATGCCCTTGACTCGCAAGTTCATGAGTATTCAGCATTTGAGTTAGAGTTTAATACTTTGGTTCGTAAGCATTTCCCACATTGGGGTGCACGAGACATTACCAAATAAAAGTGATTTGGCTGTAAAGTTGAAAGACGATTAAACTCTACAGCCTTAAAACCATTATATTGAAGGATAATAATGACAGTAGCGCAATACATGATGATAGCCGTCTTTATTGTCACTTTTATCGGCTTAGTCAAATATAGCCAAGTACCTGAGCGAATTTTTTCTATCACGGTACTTGTTTGTTTAGCTCTATCTTTCGTTAGTGTTGACGATATTCTTGCTAATGCCGTAAACCCTGGTTTAGTTACCTTAATATTACTGGTGTTATGTTCGTTTTCATTTGAGCGAACCAGTATTTTGCGTCGCTTGAGCGCCAGTGTTTTTAATGGCTCTAAAGTGAAGTCTATGCTGCGTCTTTTTATCGGCACAGCTTTCGCTTCAGCGCTAATGAGTAATACTGCCGTAGTGGCAACCTTAATTAATAGTGTTAAAAATAACCCGTTAATTAATGCCGGCAAGTTACTATTACCCCTTTCTTATGCCGCCATATTAGGTGGTACACTTACCTTAGTAGGCACATCCACTAACCTTATTGTTAACAGTTTATTGATAAAGCAAGGTGTTGCTGGCTTTAGTTTTTTTGACTTTACCGCTATTGGCCTTGTCGCATTAGTGTCAACCTTGCTTATTGTGGTTATGCGCGCTAGGAGCTTACCTGACTTGGAGCAAGGTTACATCAAAACGCAAGACTACTTGCTTGAAGCTGAGGTATCGCTTGAGTCAAAACTTATTGGCAAAAGCGTTGAAGAAAATGGTTTAAGAAATTTAGATGCCTTATTTTTAGTGGAGATTGTTCGTCAAGGCCGATTGATTTCACCTGTAACACCTGAGGAAACTTTACAAGCTCATGATAAACTCATTTTCAGTGGTGACATTTCTAAGGTATTAACCTTACATCAGTTTGATGGCTTAACGTTATTTGCCGAGCAAGATGATTTACTCAAAGATAACCTCACCGAGGTTTTAATTAAGCCAGACTCTGCTATTACTGGTAAAACATTAAAGCGAGCGGGTTTTCGAGCTCGCTTTGATGCCGCTGTGGTGGCTGTTCGCCGTGAAGGTTGTGCATTATCAGGTAAACTTGGTGATATTGTTTTACAGTCAGGCGATTTTTTAGTGCTTGCCGTTGGGCAAGACTTTGCTAGCCGTACAAACCTATCGAAAAACTTTTTTATTCTTTCCGGGCATCAAGCGGTCAATATGCTTAGCGGTTGGCGAGATCATGGTACTGTTTGGGGGTTTATTGCGGCGATTATAATTTCAGTTATTACGCCTATCTCCTTACTCAGTTGTTTATTTATTTACGTAGCAGCACTTATTTTTAGTGGTGCCTTAACGGTAAATGAAATAAAACGTCGTTTTCCTTTAGAGATATGGATGATAGTACTTGGTGCATTAACCTTGGCCAGTGGTATTGAAAATACAGGTCTCGCGACGACCATAGCTAAGGGGATTGAAGCTTTGTTAGATGGTCATAGCGTTTATTTAGCTTTTATTAGTATTTTTATTGTCACGCTATTGATGACAGAGCTTATCACTAATAGCGCTGCTGCCGCGTTAACTTTTCCTATTGCCTACAATATCGCTTTAGGACTGGGTGTTGACCCTATTCCTTTTGTGATGGCGGTGGTTTTTGCTGCCAGTGGCTCATTTATTAGCCCTTATGGTTATCAAACTAATGTCATGGTATATAATGCGGGCAATTATCAACTAACTGATTTTATTAAGTTTGGTTTGCCGGTATCGATTGTTTACAGCATTACAGTGCTATTGATGATCCCCTTAATATTTCCTTTTTAAGTATATTTTTAAAGAGCCTTTTAACAAACATTATCTAAGTAGAGTTTACTTTTTATGAAAACTGAAAACACCGTTTGGCATGAGCAGCATATAACTAAAACGCAGCGAGCTGATTTAAAACAGCAAAAACCTTGTTTACTTTGGTATACCGGTTTAAGTGGTTCAGGGAAATCAACGGTTGCCAATGCAGTTGATGCTTTATTATTTAAGCTAGGTTGTCATAGTTACTTACTTGACGGTGATAATGTTCGTCACGGGTTAAATGGTGATTTAGGTTTTAGTGATGATGCTCGCATTGAAAATATTCGTCGTATTAGTGAGGTTGCAAAGCTTTTTCTTGACGCTGGCTTGATTGTATCCACGGCATTTATTTCTCCTTTTTTGCAAGACAGAGCAAGTGCTCGTACTAAGCTTGAAGCGGGTGAGTTTATAGAAGTTTATATTGATACCCCTATCAGCATTTGTGAGCAAAGAGACCCTAAAGGTTTGTATAAAAAAGCAAGAGCTGGTGAAATCAAAGATTTTACCGGTATTGATTCAAATTATGATGTGCCACAATCTCCTGAGATACATATCAAAACAGCGGAGCAATCAGTACAAGCGTGTGCCCAGAAAATAGTGAATTATTTAGCTGAGCAAGGTTATATCGATATCAGTAATAAAGAGCTAAGGTAGCGTTATGCATTATGATGTATTTAATGGTGATGCCGATGGCATTATCGCTTTATTGCAGCTTCGCCTGTCGAAAAATAAGCCTTATCCTCAAGAATCCACCTTAGTTTCTGGCGTTAAGCGAGATATTAGTTTACTTAAACAAGTGGATATTAACCAAGCCACCTCGGTTACCGTACTTGATATTTCATTAGAGAAGAATATTGAGCCGTTAATTGACCTGCTTAACAATGATATTGACGTTTTTTATGTTGACCATCACCGAGCTGGTGATATTCCTCAATCTGAAAAGCTGACTTGTTTGCTAGATCTTGATGCTAACACTTGTACAAGTTTATTGATTAATGAACACCTTCAAGGTGAGTTTTCCACTTGGGCTATTGTTGCAGCATTTGGCGATAATATGCACCAATCAGCAACAACATTAGCCAACAAACTTGGTTTAACCGATGAAGAGCAATCTTTGTTACAAGAGTTAGGTATTTATATTAATTACAATGGTTATGGCTCAAGCCTAGAAGACTTACACTTTCATCCTGCCGATTTATACCAACAATTATTAAATTACGCCAATCCTTTTGATTTGATTTACCAGCAAGGCTCTGTTTTTGCTAAGCTTAAAGCGGCTTACTTAGCTGATATGGCGAAAGCAAAGTCAGCAGAGGTTATTCTTGATAATGACAATGTTAAAGGGGTAAAACTAGCTGATGAACCTTGGGCGAGACGAGTGAGTGGTGTATTTGGTAATGAATTAGCCAATGCTTCGCCAGATAAAGCGCATGTGGTGTTAACTCTTAATACCGACAAAAGCTATACCATTAGCGTGAGAGCGCCATTAAACAATAAACAAGGGGCGGGTGAGTTGTGTGCTCAATTCCCAACGGGGGGGGGGCGAGCCGCAGCAGCAGGTATTAATGCTTTACCTGCAGAAATGCTTGGAGATTTTCTTAACAGCGTGTCAAAATATTACTCATAGTCTCTACTGAGATAGCATTTAAAAAGGACATATATGAGTTTATTGATCACGGGTGGTACTGGCTATATTGGTAGTCATACGGTTGCTGAGTTGCAAACTTTAGCGGTTAAAACAGAAAAATCACAAGGTATTGTAATTGTTGATGATTTATCAAATTCATCGACCAAGGTGCTTGATAGGCTAACACAAATAACCGGTAAAAAAGTCACCTTCATTAAAGCAGATATTTGCGATTATGATGCGATGAAGGCTGTGTTTGAACAACACAACATTGAAGCAGTAATACACTTTGCCGGTCATAAAGCCGTGGGTGAGTCGAGCGAAAAGCCACTCAGCTATTATTATAATAATGTTTCTGGCACAGTTATTTTACTTAAAGTGATGGCAGAGCATAATGTTAAAAAGCTAGTGTTCAGCTCTTCTGCAACTGTTTATGGTGATAACGTCTCGCCATTAGAAGAAAATATGCCTACTTCAGCCACAAATCCCTATGGCCAAACTAAATTGATGATCGAGCATATTTTATTTGATCTGGCGAGAAGTGATAGTGAGTGGAAAATTGCTTGTTTACGTTATTTTAACCCTATTGGTGCGCACGAATCAGGCTTGATTGGTGAAAACCCAAATGGCATTCCAAATAATTTATTACCTTATGTTGCTCAAGTTGCTGTTGGTCGTTTAGCGCAATTACAAGTGTTTGGCGATGACTATGACACATTTGATGGCACAGGTGTTCGTGACTATATTCATGTGGTTGATTTAGCACAAGGACATGTGAAAGCGTTGCAGAATTTGGATAAAATAACCGCGTGTCAGGCAATTAATTTAGGCACAGGTAATGGCACTTCGGTATTAGAAATTGTTAATACTTTTCAAGAGATCAGTGGTCAAGACATTCCTTACAAGATAGTGCCTAGACGAGCTGGTGATTTAGGAGTTGTTTATGCCGATGCTAGTTTAGCCCATGATCTACTTAACTGGCAGGCAAGTAGGGATTTGCGCACTATGATTAGCGACACTTGGCGCTGGCAATCACAGAATCCTCAAGGCTTTTAATTACTCGTTTTATTTTAGTTAAAGCTTTTTTAGTTTTGCTTGCTAGCTCTGTTCTATGACAAGTTAAGCACAGTGCCGCAACGCCCTGTGCTTTCATAAATCGAAAGTCATCGTTAATTATTTCAGATTTTGCTATGGTTTTAGCACTTTCACCACGTGATTGTCTTTGGTTAAAGTCATTTAATACTAATGCTTTCAATCGTTCTGGTTGGGCTGTTTTCTTGTTACGAGCTTTTAAACTAACCCTTTTTATTTGCCACTGTGTTTGTTCAGATAAGTTTTTCGCAATTTGTGGCGCTTTTACTGAGCATACTTTCATTGCTTGGTTAACACCACCTTCACTGAGGGCTTTTTTTAACTGTGGTTTCAACGTACCGCCAAACTATTTTACGATAGATACAGCTTCAGCTTTTTAGTGTATCGATATCAGCTTGTTTAGCGACTGTTGCAAAAGAGCTTATAGCAAACGCTAAAGTGATTGTTGTTACGTTTATAATGGGAAAAGACATAATATATCTCTAGAATAAATAAAAATGAGCTGAAATTATTAGCTAATTAATCTGCCATCATACTTTGATCATCAGCCCAAGCTAAAGCTTCATTGTAGTGTTTTACTGCTTGCTCTTTATCAAGCTTTAATTTTTCCATAACAAGGTTGGTTTTATCCCACTGAGCATGTTCAATAAATTCAACTAACTTGATAATTGCCGCCATAGTACCTTTGCGAGTTAATAAGGTCTCTTTAATTTCAGCAGTTAAAGGTAATTTAGCTAACACTACTTCTAATTTTTCATCTAAAATCGCATCAATCATAGATAATAAACCTGTTAAAAAAGCTATAGAATCATCAGCTTGGGCTTTCATGTCTTTTGCCACTAGCTCGCAAAATTTGGCTCTAGTCATGGCAAGTTTAATTAGCTCTGTCGGTTTATCAGGATTGGCAGTAACGGCAAACATAAAACCCAAAAAGCGTTTTAGCTCGCTAGAGCCTAAAATAACCAGTGCTTGTTTAATGGTTGATATTTCACTACGGCGTCTAAAAGTAGCCGAGTTGGCATAACGGAGAAGTTTGTAAGACAATGATACATCACGTTCAAAAACCCCCGTAATGCTATTAAGATCTAATTCTGGTTTAGACGTTTCGTAAAGCAGCTCTGCCATGGCAAGTTGTGATGGTGATAAGCTCTTTGTTTTTACCATTTCTGGTTTAGCAAAAAAGAAGCCTTGAAAATACTTAAACCCGAGGTGAATTGCTTGATTGTACTCTTGATAAGTTTCAACTTTTTCAGCCAATAATTCTATATGAGGGTGGTCTTTTATCGCTGAAATAACTTGATTTACTTCATCTAAACCGGTTTGCTGGATGTCTATTTTTATTATTTTGATAAAAGGATAGAAATGTGCCCAAACATTTTGATGCTCATAATCATCTAACGCAATAGTATAACCTTTACTGTGTAAGTCTTTGCATAATGATAGTAGCTTTTTACCGGGTTTGACTGTTTCTAATATCTCTACAACCACTTCCTCATTGGTGAGCATTTCCGGATAACCCTGAGATAATGTTTCTAAGGTGAAGTTGATAAATGCTGGCTTATTGCTGGTAAATTCGCTAATGCCCATATTAAATTTACTGGCTTCAATCATTTTGCTTGTCGCTTCATCGCCATCTACTTCAGGAAACACATTGTTTATGCTGTCACGAAACAGTAATTCATAGGCATAGAGCTTTTTGTTTGCGTCTAAAATAGGTTGTCGGGCAGCATAAAAGTACATAGTTTGAGCAATATCTTTCTAAGAGAAAACAATTACTCATAAATATATGGTAAAGCAGCATCTTTTTCATTATTTATTTACATTTTTATTAGTAAGTTTTAAACGCTTAGCTTTATTTTTAACAGTGTTCTTGTTAGCTTAGCTATCAATTATCTAGATAAAAAACAAAAAACACCTATTTAAGGGGAAGAACTTGGCCGTTGGCACGTTAATTTCGTTGGCACTTTATTTTATTGTCATGTTGGCAATTGGGCTATATGCCTACAAAAAATCAACCAGTGATGTCTCTGGTTATATGTTAGGAGGACGCAGTTTAAGCCCTAGCGTTGCCGCGCTTTCTGCGGGAGCATCAGATATGAGTGGTTGGATGCTAATGGGGCTACCTGGTGCTATGTATCTTAGTGGTATGAGCAGCCTTTGGATCGCCATAGGTTTAGTTATTGGTGCCTTTTTAAATTACCTTATCGTAGCGCCACGTTTGAGAACCTATACTGAAGTGGCTAATGACTCTATAACCTTGCCTGATTTTTTTGAGAATCGTTTCAAGGATAACTCACGCCTGTTAAGGGTGGTTTCGTCTGTGGTTATTGTGGTTTTCTTCACCTTATATACTTCTAGCGGCATTGTTGCAGGGGGAAAGTTGTTTGAAAGCTCTTTTGGTTTGAACTATGAAGTGGGTTTATATGTAACCGCAGGTGTTGTTGTTGCTTATACCTTATTTGGTGGTTTTTTAGCGGTGAGTTTAACGGATTTTGTTCAAGGCTGTATTATGTTTATTGCCTTAGTGTTGGTGCCTGTTGTAACGATTAACGAAGTGGGAGGCTTAGGAGAAATGCAAACGAGCATTAGTATGATTAACCCTGAACTTTTAGATATATTTAGCGGTGTTAGCCTTATTAGTATCATTTCAGCAATGGCATGGGGCTTAGGCTACTTTGGTCAACCGCATATTATTGTTCGTTTTATGGCAGTGCGCAGTGTTAAAGACATGCCAACGGCTCGTCGTATTGGTATGAGCTGGATGATAGTGGCTATTATTGGTGCCATGGCAACGGGTTTTGCTGGCATTGCTTATGTTGCTAAAACGGGCATAAAGCTCGAGGATGCTGAGACTATTTTCATCGTATTATCACAAATTTTGTTTAGTCCACTGATCGCAGGTTTTTTATTAGCAGCAATTTTAGCGGCAATTATGAGTACTATTTCTTCGCAATTGCTCGTTACCTCAAGCTCATTAACAGAAGATTTTTATAAAACTTTTTTACATCGTGATGCTAGCGACAAACAGCAGGTATTCGTTGGTCGTATTTCGGTATTTATTGTCGCTTTGCTGGCCATATATTTAGCATACGATCGTAATTCAACAATTCTATCGCTAGTGAGCAATGCTTGGGCGGGTTTTGGTGCTGCTTTTGGCCCTGTGGTTATTGGTAGTTTATATTGGAAGAAAATGACTAGAAATGCAGCCCTTGCTGGCATGATCACAGGGGCGGCAACGGTACTATTTTGGATTTATGCGCCAATTACTATTTATGGTCAATCCTTAAGTGCCGTTATGTATGAAATTTTCCCTGGCTTTGTTTTATGTTCATTAGTCATTTATGTGGTGAGTAACCTGTCTCCTCAAGATGATGCTAATATTTTAGCTACTCATGATGAAATGTTAACGCATCATGCTTAACATTTTACCTAAACTATAAAGTGATAAATATAAAGGGGCTCGTTGTTGAAATTTACTAATAGCTATTTGGGATTAGGAGAGCAATTTTTTCAGCGAATATTACCTGAAAAAGTTGCCTCTCCTTGCTTACTATTATGGAATGAAAAATTAGCTGCACAGCTAAACTTTTCTTGTGACTTGCAACAAGGCTCCCTTGAAGAAAAATCATTATTTGCTCAATACTTTTCCGGTAATAGTATACTTCAAGGGGCTGAGCCTGTCGCCCTAGCTTATTCTGGGCACCAGTTCGGGCATTTTAATCCTCAACTGGGTGATGGACGTGCTCATTTGCTTGGTGAAGTTCTAGATAGCAAGGGGATTCGCCGAGATATTCAGCTTAAAGGCTCTGGCAAGACAGCTTTCTCAAGACGAGGAGATGGTAAGTGCGCGTTAGCGCCGGCACTGCGTGAATATATTATGAGTGAAGCACTATTCGCTCTAGGTGTGCCAACGAGTCGTTGTTTAGCTGTGGTGAGCACGGGAGAAATGATTAATCGCGGTTTAACCAAAGCTGGCGCTGTGGTTACTCGTGTTGCTGCTAGTCATATTCGAGTGGGTACTTTTCAATACTTTGCTGCCCGTGGTGATCTTGCCTCATTAAAGACACTACTAGATTACACCATTAGTCGTCACTATCTCGAGATAGATAGCTTGGAAATTAATAACGAAAAGTTATCTCTGGAACAGCGTATATTAGCTTTTTTAGAAAAAGTGATTGCGAAGCAAATAACCTTAGTGGTTGACTGGCTGCGCGTTGGTTTTATTCATGGCGTGATGAACACTGATAATACAGCAATATCTGGCGAAACTATTGATTTTGGCCCATGTGCTATGTTGGGGACTTACGATGAAAAGGCTGTCTTTAGTTCTATTGATGAATACGGTCGTTATGCTTTTGCTAATCAGGCTAAAATTGCTCAATGGAATATGGCTAGATTAGCCGATTGTTTATTGCCTTTACTCGTTGAGGCTAATCAAGGTGAGCGAGATAAGATAGAACAACAGGTTTTAGCTAAGGTTGAAAGCCTTGTTGTCAGTTTTACTGCTAAGTTTAAGCACGCCTATTATGTTATGTATGCTAATAAGTTAGGTTTGGCTGAAAGTACTGATAGTATCAAACAATTGGTCAAAGATTTGTTAGCCCTTATGCAAAGTAAAAAGCTAGACTACACATTAACTTTTGCCTATTTAACTAAACTAGTAAATAGCCCTGATAACTTAGTAAACAAGCCCAAACCGCAAGCTGATAACTCCCTAACAAGTAAGTTGCATAGTGAACTTAAGGAGTGGCTGAATGATTGGCAGCCCGCGATAGAAAAATCAGCATTATCACGCCATGAGGCACAGGCATTAATGCAAAAAAACAACCCCATGGTAATTCCTAGAAATCACCATGTAGAAGCTATGTTAGCACGCTGCGAGCAAGCAGTTATTGATAATCAAAACACCTCGGGCGAACAAGCAAACGTCAGGGGGATTGTAGAAGAATTTCTCCACGTTTTGCGCTCACCTTATCAAGAGCTTGCTGCGACAAAAAACTTTCAAGACACGCCAATAGATGGCGACCGATTTTATCAAACTTTTTGCGGAACTTAATTTTACCTCAGATTGTTCAAAACTCAATTAAAGGCCTGCAAGTCGTAGCAGGTTTCTTTAGCTTTTAGCCTTTAGATATTTAAATAAATAATCATTGGTGAATAGCTTGTGGTCGTTCTTGGTTATTCGTTGTGCAATAAGATCTTTTTTGTTGTTATTTTTTGTTGTTATTTTTTGTTGTTATTTTTTGTTTACTTAACAACCATTTTTATAAAGACCTGTTAAACGTAAAAAGTATTCATTTTAATGTTGACTTAGTACATAGGTACGGAGTCTATTATATAAAAGTAATTTGTCTTTATTGGAAAAGGGTAGCTACACTTTTTGTTAAGTAGCGAGAGGTAGGAATATGGACAAAGCGATGACAATTGGCAAATTAGCCAGTGCAGTAGGGATAAGTGTTGAAACTATTAGATTCTATCAACGACAGGGATTAGTTATTCAACCAGAAAAACCATTAAACGGCTTTCGACAGTATTATTCAGATACCGTAGAACAGCTTAAATTTATCATAAATGCCAAAGAGTTAGGCTTTACACTTAATGAAATTCGTTCACTTGATGATTTATCTTCTGGATGTAAATCATTCCAAGAGTTGGCTAATAGTAAGTTAGAAAGCATCAAAAATGAAATCTCAAATTTACAAAGCATGAAAAATAAAATTGTAAGTATAGTCGGTAGCTGTAGTTCAGATTGTGATGCTGAACATTGCGCTATTGTATCCAAAATGCATAGTTAAGCTCTTTTCGCTGTATTATTGAGTTTTGTATTTTTAAGTAGCATAAGGACGTGTTTATTTAATCATGACTTTTATGATATTCGAATGGACTTTATATGATAATAATAAAGAAAGACAATTTAGCAATAGATCTTGAGGTATGTCAGCTTGTTTTAAATCATATTGGTGCATTTGTCTCAATTAAAGATAGAAATAAGAAGTACCTTTATGCTAACCAGAAATTAGAAACGCTTTTTAAGGATAGTTTTGATTCAATTGTTGGCTGTATAGATAATGAACTATTTGATTTTTCTAGCTGTTCTGATGTCGCTGAAAGTGATGATAGGGTATTATGTTTTGGTGACTGTATTGAAATAAAAGAAGTTATTATTACCAAATCAACGGGTGACATGAGAGTTTTCTTGTCATCAAAACAACCTCTTTACAATACTAAAAAGGAAATTGTTGGGGTGCTTTGTACTTCAATCGATATTACTGAGATTCACTTTTTACAAGAAAAGTTAGAAATAGAAGCGACAACAGATCCTTTAACTGGTTTGTTTAATCGTCGATTTTTCTTTAAATTAGCCGATAAGTTTTTATCTAAAGCTATTCGTCATAATGAGCCCTTATCTTTGATTATGTTAGATATTGATTTATTTAAGGAGATAAATGATGAGTATGGGCACCCAGTAGGCGATCAAGTTATTCAGTTTATTGCATACAAAGCTAAAAGCTTACTTCGTAAAGAAGACATCATAGCTAGAATTGGCGGCGAAGAATATGTGGTATTACTACCAAATACAAATGGTAAAGTAGCAAGATTGATTGCTGAAAAAATTAGAATTTCAATTGACTCAGAGTGTATTACGGGAGACTGGTCTGGCAATATTTACCCAAAAATAAGCTTAGGTATTTCTACTTACACAGAAGGTGATTCTGAGTTTCATGAGATTTATGCGCGATCCGATAAAGCACTTTATCAAGCAAAATTTACCGGACGAAATAAATGCTGTATGCTCGAAAAGTATTAACGAATAACGCTTAAAGCCAAAAAGCATTAGACATCAAGATATAACGCTAAATAAGATTAAACAGACCAAATAATGTTGTCGCTAATAGCCCGTTGCCATTTACTGAGTGATTCATTTTTATCAGCAACAACAATAATATTGGCATTTTTAAAACCAATAGATTCACCTTGCAGTTTGCTATCACTAAAGTTTTCACTAAAAGAGAGTTGTTCATTCTTAGGTACAACAAATACGGTAACCGTATCGGTGATACCTTTAAAAACTAGGTGCAAACTTTTCATACCATCAAAACGACAGTAATGAGCAGAAATAAGTTGACCTAACGACTGATTAAAATTGCCATTAAAGGTGGTCATTTTTTGATTTAATGATGCTAAGCTCACTTGTGCTTTATCATGATTAGAAAAGTCTTCTTGTTCATGATAAACGTGCGCTAGAGCATAGTCGCCTAAATTTGTATAGCTACTGGAAAACTGTAAATAACTAACGACCAAGCCTGCAATAATAACAATAGAGGCTGCAAGTGCTAAATGCACGCGAGATTTACGCTTTTTCTGTTGGTGGCTGGCTAAGGTTTGGCGCAAAATTAGTTTTTCACATAAGCCGTCAGGTACAGGCACTTTCATGGCTTGCTTTAATCTTGCATCAAGTTGCTGAAGCTCTTGAGCAAATTCTTTTTTGGCAGGGTCGGCTTGTTGCGCCGCAACCACATATTTCTCTTGGCAGGTAGGATCTGCGTATATACTACGTCTATATTGCAAATCATCCATTGTATTGACCTCGAGTAACTGGTTCTTCGTTTAACGCTTCTTTTAACTGATTGCGCGCTCTAAATAAGCGGGTCATTACAGTATTTTTATTTAGCTTAAGCATACTAGCAATATCTTCGCCACTGTAACCACCTAATATTTGTAGCACTAAAGGCTCTGAGTATTCAGGTGGTAATTGTGCTATTTTTTCTCTTAACCAATGGTTTTCAAGTTCTTGCTCTGTACTGGTTGATTTACCATCTATCACATTGGCTTCTTCATATTCACTCATATCAAAACGTTTTCGCTCAAATCGTCGAGCATTTTCGCGCCTTAATATAGTGATCAGCCATGACTTAGCCGCTTTTTCATCTTTTAATGAATCGAGGGCACGCCATGCACGTAAAAATGTTTCCTGCACTAAATCTTCAGACACCTGCTTATCGTGAGTTAACCAATAAGCATACCGATATAAATCAGCATGCAGAGCCTTTACAAGAGCTTCGTATCTAACTTGTTTTGTCGCCATATTGTTAGAGACCTGTGACGGCATTATTTTATTCCCGAATATTTTGTTTTATTAAATTAAGATGGATTTAATTTAATTTCGCTATTTTTTACTATCTCAAACTTATCAGCATTTATGTCTTGAATAGCTGATAAAAGCCCTTTACCTTGCCAGACATCAGTATTCGCATCTTTGGAGTATAAGTGTTGTTGAACATTATCGATAGCCTGTGTAAATGCTGAATTATTCACTAATAAGAGTGCCTCTGACAATGTGCTGATGGGTAATTGTGGGGTCAAACTATTTATCCAAGGCACAATTAAGTTTAATGCTTGCTCAGCACTGTTTTGCTTACATGCGGCCATAAGAGCACGATAATGGTTATTTACCGGCAGCTTTTTATCGATATTAGTGTTTATCTTAGTATTACGTTTTAGATAAATAACATGAGTAAGCCACGCTAACAGCGTAAGTATCCATAGGGCTAAGAATAACCATTGTAGTTTTGAGCTCTCTTTGATGATTATAGGCAGAGGGTTAGCTGCTATAGGAGCAGTTTGCGGTGCAGAGGCAATAATATTTTCATCTTCATTGATTTTATTGACTATTGGAAATTGTTTATTGGTATCCCCATTAGGTAA
>ENA-UZWX01003078-UZWX01003078.1-metagenome-genome-assembly--contig:-Day-4---50m-contig-3078_pt1 | contig 35885 bp, 35 predicted proteins | sample MGYA00260347_ERZ794907 | MGnify/ENA metagenome assembly ERZ794907 | reverse complement strand
CGAAAGTTGATTGGTGATGATGAACATGGATGGACTGCTGAAAATTCAATTTTTAATTTTGAAGGCGGATGTTATGCTAAAGCCATAGATTTAAGTGAAGAAAAAGAACCAGACATTTATAGAGCGATAAGACCTGGTGCAATTTTAGAGAATATTATTTTTAAGGAAAATGGTGACGTAGACTATTTTGATAGTTCAATTACGCAAAACACGAGAGTAAGTTATCCAATTTATCATATCGATAATATTCAAAAACCTTCTTATGCTGCTAACCCAAAAAATATTTTCTTTTTAACTGCCGATGCTTTTGGTATTTTGCCTCCAATTTCTAAATTAACTCCTGCGCAAGCCGCTTACCACTTCATTTCTGGTTATACAGCAAAAGTAGCAGGTACTGAAGCTGGTGTTGTAGAACCACAGCCTTCTTTTTCGGCATGTTTTGGCGCTCCGTTTATGCCATTGCATCCAACGGAATATGCGGATATGTTAAGTAAAAAGATGAAAGAAGCTGGTGTAAATGTATGGCTAGTGAATACAGGTTGGACTGGTGGACCTTATGGTATTGGTACTAGAATGAAATTAAAATATACTAGAGCCATGATTACAGCGGCATTAAATGATGAATTAGGTAATTACACGTACGAGGATTATCATATTAATTCTGTATTTGGTGTTGCCCAACCGCGAACTTGTCCAGGTGTGCCAACGGAAGTATTGAGTCCAAGAGCGACATGGAATGATGATGAAGCTTACTATAAAATGGCTTTTAAATTATCTAATGCATTTAGAGAAAACTTTAAAAAGTTTGAATCTTATGCATCTGAAGAAATAAGACGTGGAGGTCCACAACGTTATGCGTTCTAAGGACTAATATATAAAACTAAAAAAGCGATTCTATAATTAGAATCGCTTTTTTTATGTCTATTTAGTGTTTAACTACTTTGCTTTGTTTACAGCATCAATATACTTCTGTAATGCCATTGTCATTGATGGAGTCTCAGGTGTTGGAGCAGCAATATCTACTCGCAATCCTTTTTTCTTCACAGCTTTTACTGTTGTATTTCCAAAAACAGCAATACGTGTTTCGTTTTGCTTAAAATCAGGGAAATTATGGAATAATGAATCTATACCAGAAGGGCTAAAGAATACTAGAATATCATAGGTAACATTTGACAAATCAGATAAATCACTAATTACTGTTCTGTAAAATGTAGCCTGTTTCCATTTAACCTCTAGGTTATCTAAAATTTCTGGTATAACTGGCTTTACTTTATCTGTAGTAGGTAATAAAAAGGATTCGTCCTTATATTTCTTTATCAAAGGAATTAATTCCTCAAACGTACGTTTACCAACATATATTTTACGTTTTCTATAAACAACGTATTTCTGTAAATAATAAGCAACCGCTTCAGACTGGCAGAAGTACTTCATAGCATCTGGCACCTTAAAGCGCAATTCGTCTGCGACTCTAAAGAAATGATCTACAGAGTTTCTACTTGTAAGAATAATTGCAGTAAACTTACTAAGATCGATTTTTTGCTGTCTGATATCTTTGGATGACACACCTTCAACATGGATGAAGGGTCTAAAGTCCACTTTTACTTTTGTTTTGTCCTGCAAATCAAAGTAAGGAGAGTTCTCAATTTTAGGCTCTGGCTGTGATACTAATATCGTTTTCACTTTCATACTAAACCTTGTGTTTTAAGCGTTATACTCTCTAATGACCTTAAATAAAAGCACATAAGGTCCAATTTCGAGAGCGCAAAGATACAACAAAAAATAGAAAAAATTGGGATTTATCAATTTTTGATAGGTTTTAAATGAAGTTAAAAAACCTATGAGATTAATGAAACAAACCAATGAAAATGCTGAGATTATCACAATTTCCGTAGGCACATTTGTATATAATAGAAATAAGTTAGCGCTTAAAAATACAATACCAGAATAATTCTTGAACGTTGTCTTTTGAAAAAGATAATCATCAATTAATCCATCAATTTCAAACAGACTACCAATAAGTCGTTCTAAAAGTATTTTTATAACAATAATTGTAGAAACAGCGAAAAGAAGTTTTAAGAATGAGATTAATTCAAAGCTAATTGATGAAACAAAAGCATTATAAGCAAAAAATATAAAAACACTAAAGGACAGTACTAGATTTACGAATAGAAAACTATCAAATTGATCAATAAATTTTTGATCTCTTGTATAAATCTTTAGGTACTTAGAATTGCCTACCACAAAAAGAAAATCATTAAATCGAAGCGTATTTATAAATTTTGCTGCAACAATAGCCAACAATCCAATAATTGAAAAAATTGTAAACCATTCGTGTGTAATGAAATTTCGCATAGCGCTAAATTATAAAGAAATAAATGCTAATCATAATAAGTGTTATTCTTATCTATCAAAAAAGTTAATTCCATCATATAATCCATTAAAAACTTTACTTTTGTTAGAAATTTTAAAAGTCGCTCAAACGAGTGTTTAAAAGTTAGTTAATGTCTGACGCTATTGTAATAATTCCTACCTATAATGAGATTGAAAACATTCAATCTATCGTAAGAGCTGTCTTTTCGCAAGAGAAAGCGTTTCATGTTTTGGTTGTAGATGATAATTCACCAGATGGTACTGCTGAAGAAATAAAGGCACTGCAAAAAGAATTCTCTGATCGTCTTTTTTTATTAGAACGTAAAGAGAAAAGCGGATTGGGTACAGCATATATATCAGGTTTTAAATGGTGTCTAGAAAAATCATATGACTATATTTTTGAGATGGATGCCGATTTTTCTCATAATCCAGATGATTTAATAAAGCTATACAATGCTTGCGCTGTCGGTGGAGCAGATCTTTCTGTAGGTTCTCGCTATGTTAAAGGTATAACGGTTGTAAATTGGCCAATGTCGCGTATTGTGTTGTCTTACGGAGCTTCTCGATATGTGAGATTAATTACACGTATGAAAGTTAAAGATTCTACAGCAGGCTTTATTTGTTACAAAAGAGCAGTATTAGAAGCTATCGATTTAGAAAAAATAAAGTTTGTAGGCTATGCTTTTCAAATTGAAATGAAATTTAAAGCATATAAAAAAGGCTTTAAAATTGTAGAAATACCTGTTATCTTTAAAGATAGAACTAAAGGAAAATCGAAAATGAGTGGAAGTATTATTTCTGAAGCTATTTTTGGTGTGATAAGTTTAAAATTAAAAAGTTTATTTGCTAGATAGAAGCATATGAAGCGAAATACCCTCATAAAAAACGCGAAAATTGTCAACGAAGGAAAAATTGTTGAAGGAGATGTTCTTATTGAAAATGACATTATTAAAGAAATAGACATTTCAATTAGTGTGAAATCTTCGGATATCACTGTAATTGATGCAGAAGGTAATTATGTGTTACCAGGAATGATAGATGACCAAGTACATTTTAGAGAACCAGGCCTAACGCATAAAGCGAATATAGAAACTGAATCTAAAGCTGCATTAGCTGGAGGTATTACTTCATTTATTGAAATGCCAAATACCAATCCGCAAACAACTACAGTTGAAAAGTTAGAAGAAAAATTTGCTATTGCAGCAAAGACGTCTTATGCTAACTATTCGTTTATGTTTGGTGGTACTAACGATAATCTCGATGAAATTTTAAAGGTAGATCCCAAAACAGTTGCAGGTTTAAAATTATTTTTAGGATCTTCTACAGGTAATATGTTAGTGGATGACCCTAAAGTGATAGAAAAAATATTTTCTAGTACAGACATGGTGATTTCGGTACATTGTGAAGATGAAGCCACTATTAGAGAAAATATGGCAAAGTATAAAGCTGAATATGGAGATGATATTCCTATGGAAATGCATCCAATCATAAGAAGCGAAGAGGCATGTTATTTATCCTCATCCAAGGCTATTGAGTTAGCTAAAAAAACTGGTGCGAGATTGCATGTGTTTCATTTATCAACAGGAAAAGAAACCAATTTATTTTCAAACAAAATACCATTAAAAGATAAAAAAATAACTGCTGAAGTTTGCGTGCATCATTTGTGGTTTTCGGATGAAGATTATGCTAAAAAAGGAAGTCACATTAAATGGAATCCTGCGGTTAAAACTGCTAACGATAGAGCACAACTCTGGAAAGCGCTTTTAGATGATAGAATAGATGTTATAGCAACTGATCATGCACCACATACGCTCGAAGAGAAAAACAATCCCTACACCAGTGCACCTTCCGGAGGTCCACTAGTGCAACATGCCTATGTTGCTCTTTTAGAAGCGCACCATCAAGGTAAAATTGCTATTGAGAAAATAGTTGAGAAGGCATGTCATAATCCAGCGATATTATTCGATGTAGAAAAACGAGGTTATATCAAAGAAGGCTATTATGCAGATTTGGTGATTGCAGATTTAAATAGTCCATGGACAGTCAATAAAAGTAATATTTTGTACAAATGTGGCTGGTCACCTTTTGAAGGGAGTACATTTAAAAGTAGAATAACGCACACTTTTGTTAATGGACAACTTGCCTATAACAACTTTAAGGTTTTAGACGTTAAAGCTGGTAAACGATTAACTTTTAATAGATAATATGTTAAGGAAAATTAGTGTCATTTTTGTTCTAGGTCTCATGGCAATAGCTTGTGATGGTTCGGATCGCGTAAAAAAACCAGACAACCTTATCCCAAAGGAAAAAATGTCTGAAATTTTATATGATTTATATATTATTAATGCAGCTAAAGGTGTTAATAGAAAGCTTTTAGAAAAAAATGGATTAGTACCAGAAACATATATTTTAACAAAATATAACATTGATAGCACACAATTTTCTGATAGCAATACCTACTACGCTTTTAAAACGGAAGAATACAAAGTAATTGTTTCGGATATAAAGGCAAGGTTGGAAAAAGAAAAGATTGAATTTGAAGAGCTGCAAGAAAAAGATGGAAAGCAAGCAAAGTCTAGACGCGAGTCAATTAAGAAACACGCAAAAAGACGAAAAGACTCTATTAAAAAAGTAATAGATAGTATCGGTTTTAATTAAGCATTGCTATTAATATCCTTGAGATACAATTGACTCACCTCTTTAATTGACTCATCAATTGGTTTAAATTCAAAATTTAAAGTATTTCTAATCTTCGAATTATCGTATTTCGATACACTTAAAATAGATTTTGCCGATTGTTTAGATAGTTGTCTTCGCTTTCCAAAAAGCTTAAACTGTAACCAATCTAATCTCCAGGCTATACTAAGCAACCATGGTTTTACCTCTTTTGTTGGTGGTTTTACATGCAATGCATTTGCAGTTTTAGTCTGAAATGTTTTAAAACTCAAGTTTTCTGATACTAAAATGAAACTTTGGTTTTTAATATCACTTTTCATAAGTTGATTCATAGCAGTAACAACATCCCAAACATCAACATAACCAGTGATGCCATTTACATAATGCCGCATGCCTTTATGAATTTTTTTGAACAAATTGCCACTCCCTCCGCTATTCCAATAGCCTGCTCCTAAAATTATTCCTGGATTTACAACAACTGCATCTATGCCTTCTTGAGTTCCTCTCCAAACTTCAATTTCTGCACCATATTTAGTTATTGCGTAGACACTATTATCTTCCTCAGGATTCCATGCCGTGTTTTCGTTTATTAACTTTTCAGGATTATTATGATGCCCAACTGCTGCAATAGAACTTATATAACATAGTTTTTTTACCGCATTGGTAATACAGAGATTTACAATGTTGGCAGTTCCATGTATATTTATTTTTCTTAGTGTTAAGTACTTGTCTGGTTCAAAAGAGACAAAAGCAGCGCAATGATAGACATGTGTGATATCTTTAAAGGCATCTTTAAGTTTCGGGATATCATTTATATCTGCTTTAACCCATTCAATTTTATTAAATAATTCTTCAGCACTAGCAGAAAAATAAGAAAACACATGTTTAACGCGCTTAAGCGTCTTTTCTCTTCTATAAATAGCACGTACTTTTTCATTACCGCTTACTAATTTAAAAAGTAAATGAGAGCCTACTAAACCTGTTCCACCTGTGACTAAAATCATACAGCAAAGTTACATTTTTTTATGCCTAATGGATAAATTGAGCTAGAATTGTCTTTTGTCTTTTAAAGTGGAAACATATCTTTGCTGAGATAAAATTGAAACGAGATTATATAATGGCAAATAAATTTGTAGAAGAATTACGTTGGAGAGGAATGGTACACGATATCATGCCAGGAACTGAAGAGCAATTAGATAAGGAAATGACTACAGCTTATATTGGCTTTGATCCTACATCAGATTCTTTACACATTGGTAGTTTAGTACCAATAATTTTATTAGTACATCTGGAAAAAGCAGGACATAAACCAATTGCTTTAGTTGGTGGTGCAACAGGTATGATTGGTGATCCTTCTGGAAAAAGTGATGAACGAAATTTATTAGATGAAGCCACTTTAGCCCATAATGTAGCTGGTATAAAAAATGTACTTTCTCGATTTTTGGATTTTAATTCAAAAGAAAAAAACGCTCCGGTATTAGTAAACAATTACGACTGGATGAAAGATTTCACTTTTATTGATTTTGCAAGAGATGTAGGAAAACGTATTACGGTTAACTATATGATGGCTAAAGACTCTGTAAAGAAACGTTTAAGTGGAGAAGAAGGTAATGTTGGTATGAGTTTTACTGAGTTTACATATCAGTTAATTCAAGGCTATGATTTTTATCATTTGCATAAAGCGATGGGTTGTAAATTGCAAATGGGTGGAAGCGATCAATGGGGAAATATAACTACAGGAACTGAGTTGGTAAGACGTATGAACGTAGGTGTTGATGATACGGCAAAAGCATATGCTATGACCTGTCCGTTAATTACAAAAGCAGATGGTTCTAAATTTGGTAAAAGTGAAGGGGGAAATGTTTGGTTAGATGCCAATAAAACAAGTGTTTATAAATTCTATCAATTTTGGTTAAACACAACCGATGCTGATGCTGAAAAATATATTAAAATTTTTACGTTTTTAGATAAAGAAACAATTGATAATATATTAGCTGAACATAAAGAAAACCCTGGATTTAGAGCTTTACAAAAACGTCTTGCAGAAGAAGTGACAACCTTAGTGCATAGTAAAGAAGATTATGATAACGCAGTTAAAGCATCTCGTATTTTATTTAGTAAAGATTTTAAAAACGAAATAAAGGAACTAAATGAAAGTTTGTTTTTAGATGTTTTTGAAGGCGTAAGGCAAGCCGAAATTTCTAAATCAGAATTTGATGAAGGCATCGATATGATTGGTGCACTAGCTGCAAAAACCAACTTTTTAAGTTCTAATGGTGAAGCACGGAGAGCACTTAAAGAAAATGCAATTGCTGTAAATAAAGAAAAAGTAAAAGAAGACTACAAACTATCTTCCGAAGATTTAATTAATGATAAATACATCATTATTAGTAGAGGTAAGAAAACCAATTTTATCCTTAAAGTAGTTTAAGAGTTTTTAAAATAAATCTATTCGAATTGACCTGTGAGATATTAAATTCTTCACAGGTCTTTTTTTTAGCTAAAAAAATGCTCGAAAATAGATTCGAGCATTTTTGACCAATTAACTATTAAAATTTTTCTTTTTCATAGCACTTATTAAGTCGTATACAAATAAAAGACCTTACAAAGCCATTAAGTTACAGCCTCTTATATCAGAATTGTCAAACCTTCCAATTATTTCGAATTGTCCATTACCATTAACCTTTCCTAAGTCTTGAGTAGCAATAAATGAACACGAATTAATATTTGCCAGATCAATAACATTAATACCTCCAGTCTTATTTGGTTGTTGTAATGATAGTGCGTCTTCCGGATCTCGCGTTAAGATTTTCATCCATGGTGGACATTCAAAAATGCCATTTCCAATAGAATAAGCCTGACTTAAAAGTTCTGTCATTCCATATTCACTGTGAATATGAGAAACCCCAAAACCAGATTTTAACCTATTGTGTAATTCTTGTCTTATAATTTCTTTTCTCCTGCCTTTCATGCCTCCTGTTTCCATAATAGTGGTATAGTTCAGTTTAAAATGAAATCGCTCAATTAAATCTAATAGTGCAAAAGACACACCAATAAGTAATGTTTTTTGTTTTTTGGCTTCAAGGTGCTGCAGTGTTTGTGCTAAATCTTCAAGGTTATTTAAGTAAAATCCGCTTTCCGGATGATTAGATTTATCTATTAAATCGTTGACCATATATATTAATGAAGATCCATCGCGTTCCAAGTAAGAAGGTAATAGTGCCAAAACAACATAGTCTTCTATATTACCATAAAAGTGATTGTAACCTTTATTGTAACTTTCTTCATAAAGTTTAATATCTGTAACTAAATGTTTACTCGTTGTATTTCCGGTGGTTCCAGAACTGGTAAATGTTTTTTCTATAGTAGATTTAGAACTTATAACCTCGTGTGTTTTAAAAAATTGAATAGGTAAAAAAGGAATATCATTAATGCCTTTTATATCAGAAGGATGTTTGTATAGCAAGTCGCAAAATGAACGATATACTCTATTGTTTTTAAACTGAAATTTAAAAATATCTAATGCAAAAGCGCTAAACTCTTCTTTAGTTTTTATTTTGAAAATTTCGGCATTAGATATCATGCTGTAAAAGTATGTAAAATAAAAAAGCGTTGCCCGAAAATTTCAAGCAACGCTTTATATATTATTAAGAATAATACTTATCTAATTACTAATTTTTTAGTTGTAGAAGTATTGTTCTGAGTAATTTTCACAATGTAAATTCCATTGTTTAAATCTGAAACATTTAAAGTATTATTTGTAAGTGTTTCATTTTTAACTTGTTTTCCTAATATATCAAAAACCTGTACGTTCATTGCATCACTATTTAATGATGTAATGTTTACAAATCCCGTATTTGTTGGGTTAGGGAATATTTTAAAGTTATTTGCAGCAAACTCTTCGTTAGATAAAGTAGTTGGAGTAACATCTGCCCAAGATGTTCCAATTCTTAATTCATCAAAAGTCATTGCAGGAGTTTCACCAGCTGAATCTTGTCTTAATACAAAAGTATCAATTATTGCATTTGGTGAAGCATCAGTATCAGTAAGTACAGCTGCAGGAGCAGAACCACCTAAATCCGCACCAGCAGGATTTATCCATCCATTAATTGCACCAGTGTCAATATTGTAGCTCATAACAATAAACACATTTTCACCAACATTATATTTAGTTGTAGAAAAGTTAGATCCAGAACTACTATTAGTTAAAGCGATATCATATGTTGTTCCAACAGGATCAGTATCTGGATGAACCCATAATCTAGCATCGAATTCGCCTAAAACAGCAAAATATCCTCCATCAGCAAGATCTGTGATATTTGATAAATCACTAATATTTATAATAAAAGAAGCAAAAACTTCACCAGAAGTAACTGGTGTGAATACAAGTTCAGAATCAACCCAACCAGCTTCTAAATGTACAGAATTACCTGCAGAAGATGCTAAATCAGGATAAGATAAACTACCAGAAACAACATCAATTGGGTTATCAGTTCCACTAAAGTTATTCCAATCAGCTTCTGCACCTAGGTCAGCTCCAACTGTATAGTCAAACCCTTCATAAAGTGGTAAAGCAAGTGATGGTTCACAAACTGGGCTTGTAATTGTACTACTTAAATCACAAAGTACACCATCTACAGCAGAAATAATTACGTCAGTACCTTCAGTAATTCCTGTAACTGTAATTGTACCAGTAGCATCAGTAGAAGGATCACCTGCTGTTAAATCAACTGTACCGGAATCTGCTGATACTGTATAAGTAGAAGTACCACCACCAGTAAAATTAACAGTTGCTGTATAAGTATCTGTTCCTGTAGTAAAAGCATCACAAATTGCTGAAGTAGAAGTTAAACTTAAATCACAAACAGCAGAATCGTTAGAAGCTCTAAAAGTAGGAGCCTTCGTTTCGTAAGCTGTTCCAGTTGTATTTAATTGTAAAGATTCAGTATCCTTAGCTGCATTAGCGTTTTCATCATATTGTACAGTCTCGCCAAATCCAGTTAATAAATCGGTATCATCACCATCAGAAGTTCCGTATACAATTACATCAATTAAACCTGTAGTTGTAATTGGAGTATCGTTAGGGAAATCTGCTTCATTACCAGTATATAATGCAACAGCATCTGCTCCATTTTGTAGTGCATTACCAGCTCCCATATCAAAATCACCAGCTAATGCAATTCCTGTATTTGCTAAAATAAAAAAACCATTAGCGTCAGTAGAATACGTATCTAAATCGAAAGCTATATAACTCTGATCATCACTTCCATTAAAAAGAACAACAACTAAACCATCAAGTGCCGTGTTAGGTGTCCAAAGGATTTCAATAAATTCAGCAGCATCGCTACCTGTTTGGTCAGCATCAACCTCATTAATTACTTGTCCAAAAGACAAAGATGTTATAATAAGAGTTAAGCATAATAAGTAAATTTTTTTCATAATTGATTTTTAAAAATTAGACTATAAATATACTAACAAATAGTGACTCTTTAAAATTGAATTTATAAACAATGGGTTTTTTACAAAATCTTAACATTGCAATTACAAAAGAGTTTTTGTTTGCAATAGTTGAGGATATAATGTTAGGTAATTGTTATCAATTTAGAATTCATATAAAAATAGAGCAGATTAATTTTATATTTACGAAACCTTAAAAGGTATTTAAAGTGAAAAAGAAGGATATTAAAATATTATTGGTAGATGATGAACCAGATATTTTGGAAATTGTAGGGTATAATTTATCTAATGCAGGTTATAAAATTATAACAGGAGAAAATGGGGTTGAAGCTGTTGATAAAGCTAAAAAGCATAAGCCGCATTTAATTATTTTAGATGTAATGATGCCAAAAATGGATGGTATTGAAGCTTGTGAACGCATTAGAGAACAACCTGAATTAAGTAATACTATCATTACATTTTTAACGGCTAGAGGTGAAGATTATTCTCAGGTTGCGGGCTTCGATGCTGGTGCTGATGATTATATAGCAAAACCAATAAAACCAAAAGTATTAATAAGTAAGGTGAAAGCGTTGTTACGACGTTTAAAGAATACTGAAAGTGATATTGATACTATTATAAAAACAGGTGATTTGGTTATTTACAAGGAGGAGTATAAAATTACCAATAAAGGTGTAGAAATTACCTTGCCTAGAAAAGAGTTTGAATTATTATCTTTGTTAGCAATCAAGCCAGGTAAGGTATTTAAACGTGAAGAGATTTTAGACAAAGTTTGGGGGAATGAAGTTGTTGTTGGTGCAAGAACAATTGATGTTCATATTAGAAAACTTCGTGAAAAAATTGGGGATAAATCCTTTAAAACCATAAAAGGGGTTGGTTACAAGTTTGTAGATTAATGCAGAAAAGTAACTTTAAGAAAACATATAAATTTGCAATTAGCACATCGCTATATGTAACGATGTTTACAACATTGTTAGTGAGTGTTTTTTTATACTATTACCACACATTTAATTGGCAAGTTATCTTCTTTCCACTAATTTATTTTCCGTTGTGTTTTGCTGTAGTACAGTATAGAGTTGAGCGATTTATTTATAGACGTGTAAAAAAAATATACGATGACCTTACACTATTAGAGTCTACCAAATTACGACAGCAGCCTATAACAACCGATATGGGAACCCTTACCAAAGAGATTGACAAATTTGCAAGGGATAAGAAAATTGAGATTGAAACCTTAAAAGTTAGAGAGGAATATCGTAAAGAATTTATAGGTAATGTATCACATGAACTAAAAACTCCGTTATTCACAGTACAGGGTTACGTAGACACATTGTTAGATGGTGGAATTAAAGATGAAAAAATTAAAAAGAAGTATCTTGCTCGTGCTAGTAAAGGCGTAGAACGATTAACATATATTATTAAGGATTTAGACATGATTACCAAACTAGAAGTTGGTGATCTTAGTCTTAATAAAGAAGAATTTGATATCGTAAAAGTAGTTAAAAATGTATTTGACCTTTTCGAAATGAAAGCGGCAAAAAAGAACATAACTTTAACTTTTGATATAAATTACTCAGAGCCTATAATGGTATATGCAGATAAAGAACGTATACAGCAAGTCTTAACCAATTTAGTCGTCAACTCAATTAAATATGGCAGAACCCAGGGAACTACAGAAGTGGCTATTGAAAATCTTATAAAGAATAAGGCCATTGTAAGAGTGATTGATAATGGAGAAGGTATTGCCAAAGAAAATCTTCAAAGATTGTTTGAGCGTTTCTACCGCATAGATAAAAGTGGTTCTCGTAAAGAAGGAGGTTCTGGTTTAGGGTTGTCTATTGTTAAGCATATAATTGAAGCACACGAAGAGAAAATATATGTAGAAAGTGATCTAGGTGTTGGTAGTGAGTTTTCTTTTACTTTAGAAAAGACCAAATAAGTGATTATAATTCAATTCTTGCTCAGGCCATTTAAAACCATTGTAATTTTTGATCTCATCTAGCATATTTATCTTAAAGTCTTTTTGATGACAACTTGGGGCAATCCCTTCATTCGTTAGTTTATTTGCTAAATATTCTTGTTCAAATTGACCTGGTGTAGGAATGAAAAAAGCCTTCTTTTCAAGTTTTTCTATATCCATTATTGTTGTGTAACCCGATCTGCTGAGAATAATATCACTCTCGTTAATGGCAATTTCAAGCGCTTTACTAGTCATAAAATTGTAAACAACCATATTGTTTTTAATTTCTTTTTTCTGTTTGGAGGCAATAATTCCTTTTATAAAAAGTACGTTGCCGTTATAATGTATTAATTCTTTTAGAAGTTTTTCTTCTAAAAAAGTGCGTTGAGGTTCTGGTCCAGAAAGTATTACAAGCAAATTGTATTTCGACGTAATTTTAAGTCTATTGAATCGTGTTAAAGGACCTAAATATTTTACGGTTGATTTTATACCTTTAGTATGGCCTAATTGTCCACTTAAATTATTAGAACCTTCATAATCTGGGACCCAACATTCATCAAATTTTGAAATTATCTTTTGATGCAATTTACTGCTCAACCAGGTAGTGCTTCCACTTAAAACCCGCAATTGATGCGTAATAAAAACAGAAGGGATTTCATTATGTCTAACACCAAAACGATTATCAGAAATTATACCTTTAATGTTCTCAGTTTCGACTAAGGTTTCAATTATTTTTTTTTCTTTTCTAATCGTTTTTATTAGTTGAGGTGTGTCTTTGATTAATTTTAGTTTAAAGCTTTTTGTTTTTTTTGCATACCTAATATCATACGAGGGAAGTTCGAAAGTTTTAAGTTGAGGAAATTCTTTTCTTAATAATTCTAATGCAGCTCCGTCACTGGCTATTATAGGTTCAAAATTATATCTTATTAAAGCATTAATAACAGGAATACATCTTGTAGCATGTCCCAATCCCCAATTTAATGGGGCTACTAAAATTCGTTTTCTATTCTGAACGTGTTTCAGTATCTTTTTATTTTTAGATGAAAGTTTAAATACAAAGGTAAACCTAAAATGTTTCCTTAATTTTACCGAATTATTAATAGTATCGAGAAATAGTAATACAAGTGGGAAGTAAAAATAAACTAAGACGCTTTAAGGAAAACGAAACCTTTGCAAATGTGTTTCAACCAACTAGAGAGGAGTTGGTTAATGAGGGTTATCATTTAAAGGGTAAATGGGGAAATGATGTTTTTAAAAATGATAACCCATTAGTTTTAGAATTGGGTTGTGGTAAAGGTGAATACACAGTTGGATTAGCAAAAAGATATCCCAATAAAAATTTTATTGGTATCGATATTAAAGGTGCGCGTTTTTGGAGAGGAGCTAAAACCGCAATTGAAGAAAGTTTACCTAATGCAGCTTTTATAAGAACTCAAATAGAACTCATTGATTATGTTTTTGAAGAAAATGAAGTGGATGAAATCTGGATTACCTTCCCAGATCCACAGATAAAATATAAGCGAACGAAGCATAGAATGACTAATCTTCAATTTTTAGAGCGGTATAGAAAAGTGTTGAAATTAAACGGAATAATGCATTTAAAAACAGACAGTGAATTTATGCATGGTTATACGCTTGGTTTATTGCATGGCTTAGGTAATGAGGTTTTATATGCCAATCATAATGTGTATAAATTAGAGGGCAGTCCTGAGGAAGTAACCGAAATACAAACGTTCTATGAAAGTCAATATTTAGAGAAAGACAAAGCAATTACGTATATTAGATTCAAAATTAACTAAAATTTGAGTATTACATTCATTTTTTTCCTTGGACTTATTGTTGCGCTTATTGGTGTTATTCCTCCAGGATTACTTAATATGACAGCAGCAAAAATTAGTTTAAAAGAAGGCGCTAGTCGTGGTATTATGTTTTCAACTGGTGTATCAATAGTTGTTTTTGTTCAAACATACATTGCCGCAATATTTGCGCGATATTTATCTAATAGGCCAGATATTGTGGAAATTCTTCAGCGTGTCGCCTTTGTTATTTTTGTATTAATTACAATCTACTTCTTAGTATTAGCATCAAAACAAAAAGAAGCTAAAGTTAATACTGAAAACAGAAGTAAACATGGTCGCCTTTTGCATGGCATGTTACTGTCATCACTAAATGTTTTTCCAATCCCTTATCAAGCCTACATGACAATTACTATGGCTTCGGTAGGTTTGATGAATTTTGAAAGAACAAGTATCATAACTTATGTGACAGGAGCTTCAATGGGTACCTTTGTGGCGTTATACTTTTATATTTTCTTTTTTGATAAAATAAAAGACAAAAACTTCACGTCTCAAAAAAGCATGAATTATAGTATTGGTATTATTACAGGTATAGTTGCGTTAGTGACATTTATTAATATTCTAAGAGAATTATAATGCAACCTGAAACCCTGGGTTTTTTTGAAAAAGTCTACCTAGTAGCAAAACAAATTCCCTATGGAAGGGTAACTAGTTATGGCGCAATTGCAAAATATTTGGGTGCAGCTAAAAGTGCACGTATAGTAGGTTATGCAATGAATGGTTCACATGGAAAGGACGTTCCTGCGCATCGTGTGGTTAATAGAAAAGGACTATTAACTGGTAAACATCATTTTGAAGGTACTAATCTAATGCAGCAACTTCTGGAAAGTGAAGGAATTGAAGTTGTAGAAAATCAGATACAAAATTTAGAGTCCATATATTGGGATCCAGCCAAGGAACTTTAATCGAAATAATTGTCATTTTTTTAATATTTCAATACCTATTAATAAACCTAATCCATTTATAATTCTATTCAATTTTAAGACTTCAAAATATAAACTTTTAGCAGTATCTTTGCATTTAGATTTAATCTTAATAACAATAGAAAGGGAGTCTATTTTCTAATCCTAGAATTATATGAAACTAAATAAACAAGACATTTTAGAGGCACTTAAAACTATAACTGTACCCGGAGAAGGTGGTAATATGGTTGAAAGTGGTGCAGTAACTAATGTAGTAACATTTGCAGATGAGGTGATTGTTGATATTACAATAAAAAATCCAAGTCTTCAGGCTCGTAAAAAAACTGAGGTAGATATTTTACAAACCATTCATAAAGAGGTTTATGAAAAAGCAAAGATTACAGTAAACGTAAAAGTTGAAGCTCCTGTTAATCCAGTAACAAATGAAATTAAAGGAAAAACAATTCCTGGGCTACGAAATATTGTAGCTGTTGCTTCTGGAAAAGGTGGAGTTGGTAAATCTACAGTTACAGCTAATTTAGCTGTTACGTTAACAAAAATGGGTTTTAAAGTAGGTGTATTAGATGCTGATATATATGGGCCATCAATTCCTATTATGTTCGATGTAGCCTCAGAACGCCCATTGTCTGTTACAGTAGATGGAACATCTAAAATGAAACCAGTAGAGAATTACGGGGTTAAAATTTTATCGATTGGGTTTTTTACAAAACCAGACCAAGCGGTAATTTGGAGAGGTCCAATGGCAGCAAAAGCATTAAATCAAATGATTTTTGATGCAGCTTGGGGAGAACTAGATTTCTTATTGATTGATTTACCTCCAGGAACTGGTGATATTCATTTAAGTATAATGCAATCGCTTCCTGTTACAGGTTCTGTAATAGTCAGTACACCCCAAATTGTGGCTTTGGCAGATGCTAAAAAAGGTGTAGCAATGTTTCAACAAGATAGTATAAATGTTCCTGTATTAGGTCTTATAGAAAACATGGCATATTTTACACCTGCAGAATTACCAGATAATAAATATTACATATTTGGTAAGGAAGGAGCAAAACATTTAGCTGAAGATTTAAAAGTTCCTTTTTTAGGTGAAGTTCCTTTAGTACAAAGCATAAGAGAAGCAGGAGATGTTGGGAGACCAGCTGCATTGCAAACAGCAACTCAAATTGAAGAAGCTTTTGAGAAAATAACGCGAGAGGTTGTACAACAAGTTGTAAATAGAAATGAAGATTTACCAGCTACTGAAGCAATAAAAATAACAACAATGGCAGGATGCTCTGCTACAAACAACTAATAAATGAGCTCTGAAGAACTTAAAATAAACGTTGAGAAAGCATTAGATGAAATTCGTCCGTTTCTACAAAGTGATGGTGGTGATATAAATTTATTATCCATCGACGACGAGAAGTTTGTAAAAGTGCAACTTGTGGGTGCTTGTACATCGTGTAGTGTTAATCAAATGACTTTAAAATCTGGTGTAGAAATGACAATAAAAAAGTACGCGCCACAAATTGAAAAAGTAATTAATGTAGAATAATTAATGACTTATATGTGCATTATTTAATACGCATTAAATTTTATTTTAAGTAAACTGAATAAAAAAATAACCTACAAGGTTGGTTACTGAGCGAAGACGAAGTACAAAATCTTGTAGGTTTTTAACACTAAAAACGAAAGTAGTAATTGTGAGATTTCTGCCTACACAGCAATAAAATGATTAAAACAGATATAATAATAATTGGCGCAGGCCCAACAGGACTTTTTACAGTTTTTGAAGCAGGACTTTTAAAACTTAAATGTCACTTAATTGATGCATTGCCGCAACCTGGAGGACAATGTTCTGAGATTTACCCTAAAAAACCAATTTACGATATCCCAGCATATCCAGAGATTTTAGCTGGTGATTTAACTGATAAATTACTAGAACAATGCAAGCAGTTTGAACCAGGTTTCACCTTAGGAGAACGCGCTGAAACCATTGATAAACAAGAAGATGGTTCATTTATAGTAACGACCAATAAAGGAACAGAGCATCATGCACCTGTGGTGGCAATTGCAGGTGGATTGGGAAGTTTTGAACCACGAAAACCATTGATTCATAATATTACAAATTTTGAAGAAAAAGGAGTAGAATACATTATTAAGGACCCTGAATTTTATAGAGATAAAAGTGTTGTCATTGCTGGTGGAGGTGATTCAGCATTAGATTGGAGTATCTATTTAAGTAACGTTGCTTCTAATGTTACCTTAATCCATAGACGAAATGAGTTTAGAGGACATTTAGATTCTGTAGAAAAAGTTCAAGAATTAAAGAACCAAGGAAAAATTAATCTTGTGACACCTGCAGAAGTAATAGGTCTTGTTGGAGATTATGAGCTTAAGGCTGTTGTTGTAAAAGAATCGGATAATATTCATATAGATAAAGAATACGAAATTGAATGCGATCATTTTATCCCCCTGTTTGGATTGTCTCCTAAGTTAGGACCAATTGCAAATTGGGGACTTGAAATAGAAAAAAATGCTATTAAAGTAGATAATTCGTTAGACTATCAAACTAATATACCTGGTATTTTTGCCATAGGTGATGTGAATACATATCCTGGTAAACTTAAATTAATTCTTTGTGGCTTCCATGAAGCTACCTTGATGTGTCAATCGGCATATCAAATAATCAATCCAGGTAAAAGGAATGTTTTAAAATATACTACGGTTACCGGAATTGATGGCTTTGATGGTTCAAGAAAAGAAGCTCCTAAGCAAGTGGTTAAAAAGATAAACTAGAAGTCTATTTAATTTTTTAACTTAGTAAGTGATTATTAAAAACGTAAAAACATCTATTTTATAGTAAAATAGATGTTTTTACATATTAAGCCTTAAGCTACATATCTCTATATAATTCTAAACGTTCCCATTTATTATCAACTTCTTCTTGTGCTTGTTTAAGAAGTTTAGCCCCTAATTCGGCGTCATCTTTAACTACTCTTGAGAATCGAGTTTCCGTATACATAAAGTCCTCAAGTGGTGCAGAAGGCACTTTAGAATCTAATTTAAACTTCTTACCTTTTGGTTTAGAAGGGTTGAATCTAAATAATGGCCAGTAACCAGTTTGAACAGCTTTTTCTTGATGCATTGCCCCATCTTTTAAATCATAACCATGATCACCACAATGTGAATAAGCGATGATTAATGATGGTCCATCATATGCCGCGGCTTCTTCAATTGCTTTAAGTGTTTGTATATCTTTAGCTCCAATTGCTATCTGAGCAACATAAACATTTTCATAAGAAATGGCTTGCAATGCTAAACTTTTCTTGCCTGTGCGTTTACCTGATACAGCAAATTTTGCACTAGCACCTAATGGTGTCGCTTTAGACATTTGGCCACCAGTATTAGAATAAATCTCAGTATCTAATACCATAATATTGATATTTTCACCAGATGCCAAAACGTGGTCAACTCCACCATAACCTATATCATAAGCCCAACCATCACCTCCAAGAATCCAAACAGACTTTTTACGCAAGTATTCTGTTAACTGCAATAATTTTTTAGCTTCAGGATTATCAATTGTGGCCAACCTAGTTTTTAGTTTGTCTAAGTTTGCAAAGTTTTCTTCTTTTTGTGCTTCTGTTTTTTCAGGATTGTTTAAAATAGCATCTACTAAATCAGTTCCAACTTCTGTTTCTAATCCTTTTAATAGGTGAGTAGAAATTTCCTGTTTTTTAGTCAGCGCTAATTGCATACCTAAACCATACTCAGCATTATCTTCAAATAGCGAATTTGCCCAAGCTGGTCCTCTACCAAATTTATTAGTTTTATAAGGTGTTGTCGGTAAATTACCTCCATATATAGAAGAACAACCAGTTGCATTGGCAATCACAATACTATCGCCATATAATTGAGTCAATAATTTAATATAAGGAGTTTCACCACATCCAGAACATGCTCCTGAGAATTCAAATAAAGGTTCAAGGAATTGAGACCCTTTAACATTAGTGATATTTAGTTTTGTTCTATCATAGTCAGGCAAATTGATAAAGTAATCCCAATTAGGATCTTCTGCACCTTCAACTTTAAGTTTACTATGCATATTGATAGCTTTAAATTCTGGATTTTCTGCACTAACAGCAGGACAGACCTCAACACAAAGATCACAACCCGTACAATCTTGAGGAGAGACTTGCAGTACATAAGAGTCTTCTTCTTTATTAAAGGGTCTGCCAATTGCTGGAACCGATTTTAGAGTAGAAGGAGCTTTTTCTAATGCTTCGTTAGAAACAACTTTAGCTCTAATTGCAGCATGTGGACAAATTACCACACACTTATTACATTGTGTACAAATAGCTTCACCATCCCAAACAGGAACCTTATCCGCAATTCCGCGTTTTTCAAATTGAGTAGTACCCGTTGGGAATGTTCCATCTGCCGGGAATGCACTTACTGGAAGCTCATCACCTTTTCCAGCTAAGATTTTTCCTAGTACCTCTGTTACAAATGGATCTGCATTACCAGACATCATTGGTTTTAATTCAGTATCATTTGTAATCTGTTTTGGATAATCTACTTTTTGAAGATGTTCTAATGATTTATCAACGGCATTAAAATTCATTTGAACAACTGCATCACCTTTTTTGGAATATGATTTTACAATTGCTTCTTTAATTTTCTGAATGGCTTCATCCTTTGGAAGAACACCAGATATAGCAAAGAAACATGTTTGTAAAACAGTGTTTGTACGCTTTCCTAATTTAGCTTCTTGTGCCACCTTAGTTGCATCAATCACATAAAATTCTAATTTGTTTTCAATAATCTTTTCCTGCATTTTTTCAGGAAGAATATCCCAAACAGTATCTTTATCAAAAGGAGAGTTTAATAAGAATGTTCCGCCTTTTTTAATGTTCTTTAAAATGTCATATTTTTCAATAAAATTAAACTGATGACATGCAATAAAATTAGCTTTATGAATTAAATATGTTGAATAGATTGGCTCTGGCCCAAAACGTAAATGAGATATGGTTTGAGCACCTGCTTTTTTAGAATCGTATACAAAATAGCCTTGTACATAATTATCTGTCGTTTCACCTATAATTTTAATTGAGTTTTTATTTGCTCCAACAGTACCATCAGACCCTAAACCGTAAAACATACAATTAAACGTGTTTTTAACCGTATGTAATCTGCTACCAATATCTAAACTTTTAAATGAGACATCATCATTAATACCAACTGTAAAGTGGTTTAATGGTTCTTTTTTATTCAATTCATCATAAACGGCTTTAACCATTGCCGGATCAAATTCCTTGGAGGATAATCCATAACGTCCACCAATTATTTCTGGCATCACTCTATCACTTTCTATAAATGCAGTGACCACATCTTGGTATAACGGTTCTCCGATACTGCCAGGTTCTTTAGTTCGGTCTAAAACGGCTACTTTTTTAACAGTCTCTGGTAAAGCATCAACAAAGTGACTAATAGAGAATGGTCTAAATAGACGCACGATAATAGCCCCAACTTTTTCACCATTTTTTACCATTGTATCAACAGCTTCCATTACAGGACCTTGACCAGAACCCATAATGACTACAACTTTTTCTGCTTTAGGATGACCAACGTAATAGAATAAACTATACTTTCTACCAGTATATTTGTAAAATTCATTCATTGTCTCCTCAACAATACCAGGAACCTTATCATAATAAAGGTTAGCGGCTTCTCTTGCCTGGAAGAACACATCAGGATTTTGGGATGTACCTCTAATCACAGGATTATCTGGGTCTAATGATCTTTTTTTATGAGCCATTATTTCACTCTCTGGCATCATATCCTTAATTATATCATCAGTGATACCATCAATTTTAGAAATCTCATGAGAGGTTCTAAATCCATCAAAAATATTCATGAAAGGTATTCTTGATTTTAAGGTTGCAACTTGAGAAATAAGTGCAAAATCTTGTGCTTCTTGTACAGAACCACCAAATAACATTGAGAATCCTGTTTGTCTTGTTGCCATTACATCAGAATGGTCACCAAAAATTGATAACGCATGTGTTGCAATTGTTCTCGCTGCAACATGAATTACCGATGGTAACAATTCTCCTGCCATTTTATACATATTAGGAATCATTAACAGCAATCCTTGAGATGCTGTAAATGTTGTAGTTAAAGCACCTGCTTGTAACGAGCCATGAACAGCTCCTGCAGCACCACCTTCACTTTGCATTTCTACAATTCTGGGAATATTATCCCAAATGTTTTTTTGACCTTTTGAGCTGTACACATCAACATGTTCTCCCATAGGTGATGCCGGAGTAATCGGGTAGATTGCACAGACTTCATTAGTTTTATGTGCAACTTTTGCAACGGCCTCATTGGCATCACAAATAAGTTTTGGAAACTCTTTTTTCATAATGAATATTTAAAATTATGGCACTAAAAAAAAGAATTACTTAAACTTTGAATCTCTTTGTTCTCAATGCTCCTGAAAAGATTTATAAAAGTGGTATAAAATTAGGCTGAATGTTGCAGGAATAATATGATAAATATCAGTAAAAACAGCCAAACGCGCATTGTTTTGCTAATGTTAGTTACATAAGGATAGGTCTATAATTTACTCTATAAAAACAAAAATCCACTCTTAACTAAGAAATTAAGAGTGGATAAAAATTGTAAAAGCTATTTAAGTCTAAAAGTGATTACTCATCGTGTAACCAGGCTTTTTTCTGTAATAATTCTTCTTCTGTTTCTACATGATCTTCATCAGGAATACAGCAGTCTACAGGGCAGACAGATGCACATTGAGGTTCCTCATGGAATCCTTTACATTCGGTACACTTATCAGGTACAATAAAATAAAATTCATCCGAAATCGGATCGTTATCCTCGTCAGCGTCAACTTCAGATCCACTAGGAGTTGTTACAGTTCCGCTTAAAGCAGTTTCCTCTGCATATGTCCATTCTTGATCTGGTTCGTAAATGGCATTGTTCGGACATTCTACAATACATGCGTCGCAATTAATGCATTCATCTGTTATTATGATAGCCATAGTTTTATACTTTTATGATAATAAAGAGTAAAATTACTTTTTATAATACGTTTATTATATGATAAAAATCATATTACATTTTAATTACAGAAACTATTTTTGGTACAGATAATTTTATGCCTTTAAATTATGATTGTTGAAAAAAATGAAATACCTCCTGAAACTCTTGAAGCTGTTGTTATTAGGTTTGTGGGAGATTCTGGAGATGGAATGCAGTTAACCGGAACCCAGTTTTCTGACACTTCTGCAATGATTGGAAATGACGTTTCAACGTTTCCTAATTACCCTTCAGAAATTAGAGCACCTCAAGGAAGTTTGTATGGTGTTTCTGGTTTTCAAGTTCATATAGGTAGTGTAGAAATTAGTACGCCTGGTGACGATGTGGATTTGCTAGTAGCTATGAATCCTGCCGGCTTAAAAACTAATCTTTATGCGGTAAAACCAGGGCACACTATAATAATTGATACAGATTCGTTCAATAAAAAGAATTTGGCAAAAGCCAAATACGAAACAAATCCCCTTGAAGATGGAAGTCTCGATAATTACCGGGTTATTGAAGTTGCCATTTCGTCTCTTACAAAAGAAGCTTTAAAAAATGTTGAAGGCTTAGACAATAAGAGTATTACAAGAAGTAAAAACATGTTTGCTCTTGGAATGGTATATTGGATGTACGATCGTTCAACAAATCATTCTATTGACTTCTTCAAGAAGAAATTTGCATCAAAACCTCATTTAATAGAAGCAAATACTAAAGTATTAAATACAGGATTTTACTTTGCAGAAACTTTGGAGTTAATTCCAAATTCATATACAATCTCACCAGCTAGTATGCCTTCTGGTACTTACAGAATTATTAGTGGTAATACTGCTACCGCTTGGGGGTTTTTAGCAGCAGCTGAAAAATCTGGGATAGAGTTATTTTTAGGTTCTTATCCTATTACACCTGCAACAGATATCTTACATGAATTAGTTAAGCACAAGCATTTTGGCATAAAAGCATTTCAGGCTGAAGATGAAATTGCAGGAATAACTTCTGCAATTGGAGCTTCGTTTGCAGGTGATTTGGCAATTACTACGACATCAGGACCAGGTTTGGCCTTAAAAGGTGAAGCATTAGGATTGGCCATGATGGTAGAACTGCCACTAGTTGTTGTTAATGTTCAAAGAGGTGGTCCATCAACTGGATTACCAACCAAAACGGAGCAGTCGGATTTATTACAGGCTATGTACGGCAGAAATGGAGAAAGCCCAGTAATTGTGATAGCTGCAAGCACACCTTCAGATTGTTTCAAATATGCATACCACGCTGCTAAATTAGCATTAGAACATATGACACCGGTTATATTATTAACTGACGGTTACATTGCTAATGGATCTGAACCTTGGCAAATTAAGTCTGTAGGTGAAATGCCGGAGATAAAAAATAATAGAATAAACGAAGTTAAAGAAAATTGGCATCCTTACGATAGAGATGAAACGACTTTAGCTCGTAATTGGGCAATTCCGGGAACTTATGGATTAGAACACAGAGTAGGTGGCTTAGAAAAAGATAAAATTACAGGTGATGTATCTCATGTTCCAGAAAATCATGAATACATGACAAACATTAGAGCTGAAAAAATAAAACGTGTAGAAAATTTTATCCCAGAACTGGAAACTGAATTTGCCGAATCCGGAGATTTACTTGTTCTAGGATGGGGCGGAACATATGGTGGTTTATATTCTGCTGTGAAACAACTTAATCAGCAAGGCTATGAAAAGATTGGATATGCTCATTTTAATTATATAAATCCACTACCGAAAAACACAAAAGACATTTTAAGTAAGTTTAATAAAATTGTCGTTTGCGAGTTAAATAATGGTCAATTTGCAAGTATTTTGAAAATGAATTTTAGTGAATTTGACTTTTTACAATTCAATAAAATTCAAGGCTTGCCATTTGGTAATACAGAACTTACTGAGAAATTTAAACAATTGCTAGGTTAATTATGGAAACAACTGTAAAAAAAGAATATACGTTTAAAGATTTTGCAAGCGACCAGGAAGTAAGATGGTGTCCAGGTTGTGATGATTATGTAATCTTAAGATCAATGCAAAAAGCACTTCCAGAAGTGGGTGTAAAGAAAGAAGATGTTGTTTTTATTTCTGGTATCGGTTGTTCATCGCGTTTCCCATATTACATGGATACTTATGGTATGCATGGCATTCATGGTAGAGCTCCTGCAATAGCATCTGGTGTTAAACTAGCAAATCCAGATTTAAGTGTTTGGGTAATTACTGGTGATGGTGATGGTATGGCTATCGGTGGTAACCATTTTATTCATGTTTTACGTAGAAATATTGATTTAAACATTATACTTTTTAATAACGAAATTTATGGTTTAACTAAAGGTCAATTTTCACCAACTTCTTTAGTAGGACAAAAAACAAAATCATCACCTTATGGAAATACACAACCCCCTTTTCAACCGGGTGAATTGGCGATTGGAGCACAAGCGCGATTTTTTGCAAGGATAGGTGGTAATACGCCAAAAGAAATGACTCAAATGTTTATAGAAGCCGAAAAATTCAATGGGACTTCTTTAATTGAAATATTACAAAATTGTGTGATTTTTAATGATGGCTGTTTTACAAAATATACAGATAGAAAGGTTAGGGAAGATCAACAATTATTCGTTGAGGATGGCAAACCTATGATTTTCGGAAAAGATAAGGATAAAGGCTTAGTACTAAATGGACTAAAACTAGAGGTTGTTACTATTGGTGAAAACGGAATTACTGAGAGCGATATTTTAATACATAACGCAAATGAACACGATCCAACGTTACATCAAATGCTGGTAAGATTAGAATATCCTTTAGTTACAGGTATAATAAGACGTTATGAGGACGTTACTTTGGAAGAAAGAGAAGATGCTTTGACAAAAGAAGTAATGTCGAATTCAAAATTCACAAAAACAGATGATCTCTTCTTTTCGGGAGAAACTTATGAGGTAAAATAGTTCATTTTATTAAGAAGGGTTTTAGTTTTTAATTAAACTAAGTAGTTTGAGATGTCAATGTTTTTTCACTTCAAAAGAGAAAAGCTGACAACACTTTTTTTTGAATAACCTTATGCTGCATTTGTTTCTTCGGATAGGGTGCAAAGCTTCAACTTTATTGACTTCAAGAAATAGATATGAAAACCAATAGCCAATTTTTCGATGAACTTTCCGATGATTATGATGTAATGATCAATTTTGAGAGTGCACTAAAAAACAAGATTTCGTTTATAAAAAATTTCCTTTCAGTTAATTATAAAACAGCCTTAGACCTAGGCAGTGGCACTGGAGCAGATGCTATAGCCTTATCAAAATTGGGTTTGCAAGTCGATGCGGTTGACCACTCTAGTGGCATGTTACAACATGCCAGAAAAAATGCAAAAAAATTTGATGCCGAGGTTAATTTTTTTGAATCTGGATTACTAACATTCAAAGCAAAAAATAAAAAATATGATTTCATAGTATCGTTGGGTAATACCATTGCTAATATCAATGTATCAGATTTAAGGAATTTAATGTCAACAATCTTCGGTACCTTAAATAATGGTGGAAGTGCATTATTCCAAATTGTAAACTATGCCAAACTGCCTGATAGTGGCTACCATGTACTTAATGTGTTTGAAAATGATGAAGTAGCTATAATCAGGAAATACAGTATCAACAATAGTGATTTAGATTTTATTATTGATAAGATTGACAAGAAAACCCAACAGAAAAGCCAAATTATAACGAAATTATACCCTCATTCAGTGCATGATTTCAATAAAATGGCAAAAGAAATAGGTTTTAGTATTGATTTTTATGGTAATTTAAAGAAACACTCTTACAGTCCTACTGAATCCCCAAACCTTGTAGTTGTATTAACAAAAGTGTAGCAGAACGGACAAATGGATTACGTCCAAGACTCATTAAACCAAAGCAGTAAACCCAAGAAAAGCTAAAGATAAAAGACCTGCAACTAACAAATTAATAGGCACACCTTTCATTCCTTCTGGAATATTAGCAAGTTCTAATCGCTCTCTTATACTTGCAAAAACGATTAAAGCCAATGCAAATCCTATTGAGTTTGAAATTGCAAAAAACACAGCTTTTAGTAAGCTACTATTTTCTAATCCTAGAGCTAATATCGCAACACCAAGTACAGCGCAATTGGTAGTAATTAGTGGAAGAAAAACACCTAATGCTTGATATAAAGGCGGACTCACTTTTTTTAGTATAATTTCTACCATTTGTACCAATGCTGCAATGACTAAAATAAATGTAATAGTTCTTAAATAGTTCAATCCGGCAGGTGCTAGAATATATTCGTGTAATAAATAGGTTACTGTCGTGGCAAAGGTCATTACAAATAATACAGCTCCCGACATGCCGATAGATGTAGATACTTTGTTAGAAACACCTAAAAACGGACATATTCCTAAAAACTGTGATAGTACAATGTTGTTGACAAAAACAGCTGCTATAAGTATTAATATATAATCCATTTGTTAGTTTGTTTTAGATACTTTATTGAATAAAACAGATAAATATGCCAATGCAATAAATGCGCCTGGTGGCAAGATAAAAAGTATGAATGTATTTGCATCTTCAGATACAAAACGGAAATCAAATATGCTTCCGCTTCCTAATATTTCACGTACTGCTCCTAAAGCAGTTAATGCAATAGTAAACCCGATTCCCATACCTAAGGCATCAACAATCGATGATAACAAATCATTTTTTGAAGCAAAAGCTTCAGCTCGTCCTAATATTAAACAGTTAACCACAATTAATGGAATAAAAATTCCTAATTGTTCATATAAAAAAGGTATAAATGCTTCTAAAACCATCTCAACAATGGTAACGAAGGAAGCAATGATTATAATAAATGCTGGTATCCTAACTTTACTTGGTATTTGTGATTTTATTAAGGATACCACTATGTTAGACATTAATAAAACAAACAAAGTTGCTATTCCCATTCCCAATCCGTTAAAAGCTGATGAGGTGACACCCAAAGCGGGACACATACCTAATAACATCACAAAAACCGGATTATCTTTGATAATTCCTTTTAAAAAGTTTTCTTTTTTAGTTACTGTTCCTGCCATGATGCTAATTTTTAGATTTATTTGTTTCAACAAATATGTCGTAAGCCATTTGTGTGGCTTCACCAAAAGCGCGCGTGGTTATGGTTGCTCCAGTCAAAGCATCTACGTCTCCACCATCTTTTGTAGGCATTACATTATATTCTGAAGGTTTTTTACCTCTAAATTGTCTTAAGAACTTATCGCCTTTCATTTTTGTTCCCAAACCAGGAGTTTCCTTTTGTTCGAGCACTACAATATTTTTAATGCTTTCATCAGGATTGAAACCAACCATAATTTTCACCAAACCACTATAACCTTTTTCAGAAGATCCAATAATCGCTGTTCCTATGTGTTGATCATTAAAAGTACCAGTGTAAACTTCGATACTATCCTTTACTTTATCAGATTTTAGCATCAATACATTTTCTACGGGATTGTTGTTAAATTCTGGCAAAACTTGTTTGATAGCGTTTACTTTTCGTTCTAATCTCGCTTTTGCTTTTGGACCCTTTGTAATATCATTTATAAAACCAAGCGATGCACCTGCAACTATTGTAATTACAAAAAGTGCAATAATCATATTAAAAAAAGTAGATTCCTTTTTGCTCATAATTACATGATTTTTGATTTGATTTGATTTCCAAATCGTCTTGGTTTAAAATATTTATCGATAAGTGGTACAAAGGCATTCATAATTAAAATAGCGAATGAAACACCTTCAGGATAGGCACCAAATAATCTAATGACTACAGTAATGATTGCAATTCCTATGGAAAAAATCACCATACCTTTTTTGGTCATTGGACTTGTGACCAAATCGGTTGCCATATAAAAAGCCCCTAAAATAGCTCCACCCGATAAAATATGTATCAATGGGCTTGCGTACATTTCTGGATTCACCAACCAGAAAACACCAGTCATAATAGCCATTGTTACAATAATGGTTACAGGTATGTGCCAAGTAATTACTTTTCTAACAATTAAAAAGACACCTCCAAGAAGCAATGCTAATGCCGACATTTCTCCAGCCGATCCGCTAGTGATTCCGAGAAGTAATTCCATTGCAGAAGGAATTTTCTCACTAATTGTAGACATGGTTTCACCATACATTAAACCCTCTTTGATAATACCCAAAGTAGTTTCACCTGTAATTGCGTCTAAGGTCAAATTATTCTCAATAGCAGTAGGCCAAGAGGTCATTTGTACAGGGAAACAAACCAATAAAAATACCCGACCAACCAATGCTGGATTAAAAATATTATAACCCAAACCTCCAAAGGATAGTTTTGCAACTCCAATAGCGATTAGAGCACCAACAATTATCATCCAGATTGGTAAGTTTGTAGGTAAGTTGAATGCCAGTAAAATACCCGTTATCAATGCAGAACCATCAGTTATAGTGATTTCTGTTTTTAAAAGATATTTTTGAATGATATATTCGAAAACAATACACGAAATAACAGCAACAGAAGTAAGTATCAGAGCACGTATTCCGAATACATAAATGGATACCAAAAATGCTGGAATTAATGCATAAAGCACATCATACATTACTTTTTTTGAGGTTCGCGCTGAATGCACGTGAGGTGAGGCTGAAATAATAATTGGATCTGCCATATTAGTTCTTTGCAGTGTTTAATTTTTTAACGATACTTTTCCCGAATCTTATATAGTCTAATAAAGGTCTGTGTGAAGGACATACATAACTACAAGAGCCACATTCAATACAAGTCATTATATCTTCAAATGATGCACGTTCGTAAAGCCCTTTTTCTGATAAATTCATGAGTAAATGTGGTTCTAATCCCATTGGGCAAACAAATACACATTGGCCACATCGAATACAGTTTTTAGCGTCTTGTCTGTTGGCTTCATCTTCAGAAATAACTAAAATTCCAGAGGTCCCTTTAGTAACAGGAACATCAGTGTTTTTGATGGCTTTTCCCATCATAGGGCCACCATTCACTATTTTTCTTGTACCTTCTGGTAATCCACCAACTTCTGCGACTAAATCTTTAATTGGTGTTCCTATTTTAACCCAAAAGTTAGAAGCATTTTCAATGTTTTTTCCGGTAACTGTAACAACACGTTCAATTAATGGTTGGTCATATTGAACAGCTTGATAAATAGCAAAAATTGTCCCTACATTGTGCACTATTGTACCAACATCCATTGGTAATCCTCCTTTAGGAACTTCGCGTTTTAAAATGGCTTTAATAAGTTGTTTTTCGCTGCCTTGTGGATATTTAACCTTTAATGCTGCTACTTTAATTCGTTTGTCATCTTTAGCCGCTTTTTTAAGGACAGCAACAGCGTCTTTTTTATTGTTTTCGATACCAATAACAGCTTCATTAATATGTAAGGCGTGCATTAATATTTGAATCCCAACAATTATTTCGTCTGCCTTTTCTAGCATCAATCTATGGTCGGCAGTTAAATACGGTTCACACTCCACACCATTAATAATCAAGCAATCGACTTTGTTGTCATTTTTCAAGTCTAGTTTAACATGAGACGGAAATGTAGCTCCACCTAAACCTACAATACCAGAGTCTGTAATATGTTGAAGAATATCCTTTTGATCAATGGTTATTTCCTTTTTTAAAGGAAATTCTTGCACCTCGAAATTAGATTCATTTTTTTGATCTGTTCTTATAACGATACATTGTTTTTTGTATCCGCTTGTATCAACAATCATGTCTAGTTTTGTGACTGTTCCGGCGACTGGAGTGTGTATGTTAGATGATACAAATCCACCAGACTTGGCTACAACTTGCCCTATTTCAACTTTATCTTTTCTATCAACAATTATTTCAGAAGGAATACCAATATGTTGCGCAATCGGAACATAGACAACCTTTGGGACTGGCATTTTTTTAATCGCTTTTGAAGATGTTATTTTGTTCTCTTCAGGATGAATACCACCTTTTGGAAATGTTTTAAGCATCTGCTTGGTTTTTTTCTGATTCTACATTCGTTTTAACAACAGCTACTTTTTCTACCGTAGGCTTTTCTACTTTTGGTTTTTTGGCTTTGTCATCTTTAGGTTTTCTAACCTTTTTTGGTGGAAAGTTGGTTTCTATAATAGAATGCGTTGGACAAACCTCTACACATTTTCTACAAAGTGTACATGCTATGGGATCTATATATGCCAAAGTATCTGTCATAATAACAGCATCTTTTGGACATATATCTTCACACTTAGAGCAACCAACACAAGCTACGTCACAAGCCTTTTTTGCAATACCTGCTTTGTCTTGATTTAAGCACCCAACAAATATTTTAAGATCACGTTTATTTCGTGGACGCATTTCAATAATATCTCTTGGACATGCTTTTACACAGGCCTCACAAGAGGTGCATTTATCTGTTATAATGACTGGTAATCCTGTATTTTCATCCATATACATGGCATCAAAATCACAGACAGCCACACAATCCCCATCTCCTAAACAACCATATTGACAATCAGTTTCACCACCATAAACCATAGCTGAAATAGCACAGGTTCTTGGTCCTTGATAAATGGTTGTTTTTGGTCTAACATCACAACCACCTTGACAAAGTAATACCGCAACTGTTGGATCTTTTTCGGCAACTTCTTTACCCAAGATTTCAGAAACTTGTTTCATTACATCATTTCCTCCTACAGGGCAGAATAACTCTGAGATATCTTCACTATTAACAAGCTTATCAGCGAAAGCCTTGCATCCTGGTGAACCACATCCACCACAATTAGCAGCAGGAAGAACTTCGTCTACTTCGCTAATTAAGGGGTTTTCATAAACATAAAACTTTTTAGAAACAACATATAATATTATGGCCGCAATCACCCCTAAAGAGGCTAGTAAGAAAACACTATATAAGACTGAATCGGACATAATAGACTAAATTTTTAATATGGATACTTTAAATGCGCTTTTGAGTGTGCTTTTTAATAAATAGAGTACTAAGTAATAAGGCACAATAATCAATAAAGACATTAAACCAGCTAACCATTCCTCTACAAAAAATGAAGCTAGTATAAGAGTAGAAAACATTAAAATAAAAGGAAAAACATAAGCCCAAAAGACTGCTTTTAATCCTAAGGCCTTTTTTAGAATAACATCTACCTGTTCGTTAATTCTATAATTATTTCTTGATATAGGAATTTCAACTTGTTTCGTACTAGAATCTGAAACTCCACATGTTCCTTTAACATGGCATGCTTCACATTGTATGTTTGGTTCTAATGTAACAATAACGGAGTCGCTGTTTATTTTAGAAATAAAACCAGCGTGAACAAAAGTGTTTTTATTTTTTTGTGCTGAACTCATATGCCATTGGCTTTTACCAAAAGGGTAAAAACCAAAAGTACTTAATTAGTGTAGGGAATTTTATGACTAATGTCAGGTTTAGTGCTAGTGCTACCTTGAGTCCATCTATTCAATAAGTTGATACAACTCAATAAATTAGGGTGATTTATCGTTTATTAAACTTAATCACTTATTTTTGCGCGAAGCTTTTTTGAATGGCAGATATTACAATAAAAATAACAGATAGAGCAGGTGTATTACATACAGTTTTGGCGCCAACAGACATTTCTATGAATCTTATGGAAGTTGTTAGGTCGTATGAGCTAGCACCAGAAGGAACCATTGGTGTCTGTGGAGGTATGGCTATGTGTGCTTCTTGTCAATGCTATGTTTTAAGTGAAACAGAATTGCCAGAAATGCAAGTTGAAGAGCAAGCAATGCTGTCTGAAGTGTTTTTTGTTAAAGATAATAGCAGGTTAGGTTGTCAAATACAAATGACACCAGAAGTGGAAGGTTTAGAGGTTGAGTTGGCTCCTGAGAGTTAATTACTCAGTCTTATAATCCATCAATTTAGTAGGTCCTTCTAACAAAAACCGATCTATTTTTAGCGTGCCGTCTTCAGTGGTTACAATTTGCCATTTTATTAATGAAACAGCACCATTTTCAATTTCTAGCCCTGTAATACTTCTCGGATGAACACAGCTGCCATCATTAAAAAAAGCAATATCACCAGGCTCAGGAAAACGCGGTCTGTGTGTATGACCCACGACTGTAATTAAATTGTCATTTTCAATAATCCACTTTTTAGTTCTTCTTTCAATCTTAATTAATTCTTTATAGTTTTTTGCAGGACTTGTAGGATCTGCAATACCCATTACATTTAACGGCTTCCAGAGTGCACGTACCATAAAACGACTCCATTTCCAAAATAAGTAGTTCCACCAATCGGCTTGGTGACCATGGCATAAAAATAATTCTTGTTGCGTTTCAGAATGTTGTAGCACAATCCCTTCGTGGTATTTAATATCGCAGAATAATTCAACATCTTCTCCAGTTTTTGGATCGAAATAAGTTGATAAATATTTTTCGACATAACTAGGATCGCGGTAAACCATGTCGTGATTTCCCCAAATCATATGCAAGCGTTCCTCTCGGTGGAACATTCGCATTAACATATAGACATTTTTATGAGCGTTTAAGATAGAATTAAACGAAAGATTTTCCCATAACTCGTCACCATCACCAAGCTCGCAATAACTAAAGTCTTCAGAATAATAATGTTTTAAAGCATGAAAATAGATATTACGATTATTCGCAAAATCGTCTGCAAAACTATTATCGCCACGATGGCAATCACTAAATAAAATGAACTTAGAATTGTCATTAAACGTAATTCGTTTTGCGTTTTTATAAGCGCGATCTAATCTAGATTTTGATGACATAGATAGGGTTTCAACTAAAATAGCAAATCTTATTTGATTTTTTCAAAAGCAAAAGGTAGTAAACGTTCTACAAATAATGAATAAGCATATTCCGAAGGATGTAAACTATCCATTGAAACAAGTTCTGGATTATTAAGACCTTGACGAGAAATATCAGTAATATTTATAAATGTAATTCCGTTAATGGCACAAAAATTCTGGGCAAAAGTATTGTATTGGTCTATTTCTTCGGATGTGCTGTCTGAATACCCGTAACCTTGTCCAAAAGGTGTAAATGCATAATCTGGTATTGAAATTACGATAACATTATTAACATCTCCATTTGCAAGTTCAATAGCTTTATTAGCCAACTCTGGAAATTCCTCTTCATATAATGAAAACGGTCTGTTTTGGTATTGATTATTAACTCCTATAAGTAAGGTGACTAGGTCAAAAGTGTTAGCAGGATTTTCGCTCTCTAGATTATTGATAAGACTTGTGGTCGTCCAACCAGTTTGGGCTATCACCTGTAAACTAAAACTATCTTGAGAAGGAAAAATGCGTATTAAACTATCCTTTAATTGCTCCGGATATCCACAGGTGTCGCAAACACTTTGCCCAATTGTATAACTATCACCAATGGAGAGAATATTATAAAACTGCGGAGTTATAGGTTCTGAATTCTCAGTTGAATTGCAACTAAAAAAATGACATGCAATTGATAAAAACAAACCTATCTTTTTCATGTAAGTAAAGATAAGCTATTTGTAAAAGAAAGATGCTTCCCTATCAAGAAGCATCTTTTAAAATCATATTGAATTTTTTATTTAAAGGCATTTAAGCCAGTAACATCTAATCCTGTTATTAATAAATGAATATCGTGTGTGCCTTCATAAGTGATAACACTTTCTAAGTTCATAGAATGACGCATAATGCTATATTCTCCAGATATTCCCATACCACCTAGCATTTGTCTAGCTTCTCTGGCTATATTAATAGCCATATCTACATTGTTTCGTTTTGCCATAGATATTTGTGCAGAAGTTGCTGTTCCATTATTACGCATAACACCTAATTTCCAAGCCAATAATTGTGCTTTTGTGATTTCAGTAATCATTTCTGCTAATTTCTTCTGTTGCAATTGAAATTGTCCAATAGGTTTTCCGAATTGCATACGTTCTTTACTGTATCTTAAAGCAGTATCATAGCAATCCATTGCTGCGCCAATAGCTCCCCAGGCAATGCCAAAGCGCGCTGAATCTAAACAGCCAAGAGGTGCCCCTAATCCAGATTTATTAGGTAATAAATTTTCTTTTGGCACTTTTACGTTATCAAAAATAAGCTCTCCGGTAGCTGAAGCTCTTAACGACCACTTATTATGTGTCTCTGGAGTTGTAAAACCTTCCATTCCACGTTCTACAATTAATCCATGGATGCGTCCTTCTTCATTTTTAGCCCAAACTACCGCTACTTGTGCAAAAGGAGCATTGCTAATCCACATTTTAGCACCATTTAAAAGATAATGATCTCCCATATCTTTAAAATTAGTAACCATTCCCCCAGGATTACTACCATGATCTGGCTCAGTAAGACCAAAACAGCCCATCCATTCTCCAGATGCTAGTTTAGGTAAGTATTTATTACGCTGTTCTTCGTTTCCATATTTCCAGATAGGATACATGACTAAAGACGATTGTACAGATGCTGTGCTACGAACTCCAGAATCACCGCGTTCTATTTCTTGCATTATTAAACCATAAGAGATTTGGTCGAGTCCAGCTCCTCCGTACTCTACAGGAATATATGGACCAAAAGCTCCAATTTCTGCTAATCCATTAACGATCTGTGTTGGGAATTCGGCTTTTTGAGAATAATCTTCAATTATTGGGGACACATCTCTTTTTACCCATTCTCTTGCTGCGTCTCGCACTAATTTATGCTCTTCTGAAAGTAATTCATCGAGGTTATAATAATCTGGTGCTTCGAATAAATCTGGCTTCATAAATTTATATTAAAAATGAAAAACAAAAGTAACGAAAACGTTTTCAGGGAACAAAGACTCCTTTACATTTTCAGATAAAAATCTTTAGTAAGATTAATGTAGTCTTCCGTGTACTGATGGCGTGAAGTTTCAATGACTAATTCCGAAGTATTTTTAGCACCATTAGAAAAAGAAAATTCTAACAAACTGCGTTTTATTTCAGAATCTGGATTTCCTTTTACTCGAAGTATACGATTAGGAAATAAACCTATTTTAGACGCTAAATCTATCAACATTTTTTCTTCTTTGTAAGGAATAACTACCGAAAACGTTCCAGATTCAGTCAACAGATTAGCCACAGCATATATTAAATGTTCAAAAGGCATAGCATCATTAAAACGTGCCAAATCTCTAGCTTGGTTATCTGTTTTGTAGTCTTCAGAATAAAATGGGGGATTACAAATAATAAGATCAAATTCATCGTCAACTTCTTCTACAAATTCAAGAAGTGAGGCATGATAGCAAAATAAACGATCAGCCCAAGGTGAGTTTTCAAAATTTTCTGAACATTGCTCATAAGCCTCTGCATCTATTTCTATAGCTTCAATGTTTTGAGCATTACTTCGCTGTGCGAGCATTAGGCCTAATATACCAGTTCCTGATCCAATATCTAAAATAGAAAACGGATGTTTTTCAATTGAAGTCCAAGCCCCAAGAAGCACACCATCTGTACCTATTTTCATGGCACATTGGTCTTGTTTAACAGTAAATTCTTTGAATTTGAATGGCTTCA
>ENA-UZWX01005323-UZWX01005323.1-metagenome-genome-assembly--contig:-Day-4---50m-contig-5323_pt1 | contig 36103 bp, 32 predicted proteins | sample MGYA00260347_ERZ794907 | MGnify/ENA metagenome assembly ERZ794907 | reverse complement strand
ATGTCGATTGCGACAAGAGTTATAAGCAATTTGACTATGCTGACATGCAGGACAATGCAAAACATGACCACCGAGCACTTCACTACGGCAATGCTCAACGCCCGACATCACTTTGAGTTGTTCTAAACTGACATGACCTGCATGCGACTCACGCCAATGTTGGCCGTGTGCTCGAAAAACATCAGCCACTTCCAGTGTTGGGCGAGGCATGAGTGATTCACTTCATGCCCTTAACCTTCTTTTTTTTAGGCGTGTTGGCATCTAATGGGCTGATAACTTCCTTGAGCAAGTCTGTTGCTACCTGCGTATAACGCGCTGTGGTATCCAATTGCGCATGACCCAATAATACTTGAATGACACGAATGTCAATTTTAGCTTCGAGTAAATGGGTCGCAAAGCTGTGACGTAACGTGTGCATCGATACATTCTTGTCAATATCAGCGGCTTTAGCTATTTGCTTACACACTCGACTGAGGTGACGAGCTGTCATATGTTCAATAGGGGTTAATCCAGGAAATAACCAGCCGCCCACAAACATTTGTCCCTGTTGATTAGCAAAACGCCACCAATCTCTTAAATGCTCAAGTAGTACAGGTGATAACATCGCGTATCGGTCACGACTACCTTTACCTTGTTCAACACGAATGGTCATGCGTTTACTGTCGATATCACTGACCTTTAACGAAACGACTTCACTGACTCGCAAACCTGCACCATAGGCCACAGCTAAAGCTGCTTTGAATTTAGGGTGAGTTGTGCAGTTCATAAAGCATTTAGCTTCCTCTAAACTCAATACCACGGGTGACTTACGTGCAACTGTCACAAGACAAAGCCGTGCAACCACCTCCTGTTTATCTGGGTTATCTGAAAGAAAAACTTTAATGCGGTCAGCGTGGCGAGTTTACGCATCGTCATGTCTTCGTTAAACCGTTTGCGTAGTGGTGCTGAAAAGTATGGGCTGATGTTCATGGGGTATTCTCCAATCTAAGATGAGGCGACATGCCTCAAGACTTAGAGTAGGAAAAAATGAATGTGTTATAGGGGAAGACGGTGCTTGCCAAACACACCATTACCGCGCGAGCGGTTTAGTTCAATGTCGGAACTTCTGCAATTAACGACAAGACTTTCAACAACCGCTTTGTTGGCTTAATTGCCAGTCAGGATGAGGAAGATTAGATTAGAGCTGATGCTTCTAAGCCTCCTGCAAGCTCATTATAGTCTCTCACCAATAAAGTCAATCGACTTTAACAATGAATTATCAATTGACTCTTCCGCATTTAATCTAAGTAATTTAATGTTTTCCAGAGAGTTCTCATTAATCGGCTCCATAGATGCGATTTGACTATTTAACAATTGTGGTGACATAAAATGCTCTCCCCTACCTGCCATGCGTTTGGTAATTAATGTCTGATCCGCTTCGAGTAAAACCCCCACAGCATGATGATACGAGTCAAAAATTAACTGTCTGTGCTGCAGCTTTAATCCAGAGTAAGCCAATACACAACTTTTATTTTGCAATTCAAATCGATGTAGCTGTTTACAAATACGCTCTATCCAAGGCGCTCTTTGTTCGTCCGTTAAAGGGACCCCTGCTGACATTTGTTTAATTGCATCTTCGCTATGAAATGAGTCTGCATCCAAAAGAGTGAATTCAAGGTGATTGGCTATCGCTTGAGCTAGAGTCGTTTTTCCGCATCCAGACACCCCCATCACTACCACTAATATAGGTAGATGTTCATTTTTTTTCTCATTTTTTGATAACAATATTAACACCCCTTTTAAAATTGTTAGCGCAACCATTAGATTCACAAAAAGAAGACGAGCCACCCTATAAAATGGAGGGAAACACAAAGCTACAGTTGCAATAGAGCACATTGTCGCATAAAATGATTGCGCTAACAATTATACTTATCAAAAATATCAGTGATAACGCGAAGCAATAATTAAGGCTTGCTTTACATGCAAATGGCAATCGAAACTTTAACCAAGTAACTACAGAGAACTTATGCAAGATATTATATGCACCGCAAGTCCATTTTTTTTACTCAGCGTCGCAGCAATGTCTATAGTTGCACTTCTATTACTAATAATAACATTACGAGTTAATGCCTTTATCTCGCTAGTTTTAGTAAGTTTTTGCACCGCTATTATTGCTGGTATTCCAAGTGAAGAAGTTGTACCAACATTAACGCGTGGTTTTGGCGGTACGCTTGCCTATGTAGCCTTGTTAGTTGGACTTGGTGCCATGATAGGGAAACTACTAGAAGTTTCGGGTGGTGCTCAGGTTCTGGCAGATAAATTAATTAGTAAATTTGGTGCACAAAAAGCTCCCTTGGCTCTCGGCGTAGCCTCATTAATATTTGGCTTCCCTATATTTTTCGATGCTGGTTTAATTGTAATGATGCCAATAATTTTCAGTGTAGCTAAACGCTTCGGTGGCTCTTTACTCGTTTATGCACTGCCAGCTGCTGGCGCATTTGCAGTAATGCACGCGTTTGTGCCACCTCACCCAGGTCCAGTTGCTGCTGCAGGCTTTCTTAGCGCAGATATTGGTCTTTTGTTATTGGTAGGGTTACTGGTTGCGGCACCAACTTGGTACTTAGGCTCTTACTTATTTGGTGTATATTCTGGAAAAAAATTCAGCATTCCTCTGTCGAGTCCACTTTATACCACCGAGTTGAAGTCACAACCTGCTAAACTGCCCAAGTTTTCCACAGTAATGTCATTACTGCTGTTACCTATGTTACTCATTTTTCTAGATACTGGCCTCAACACACTAACTGCTGCCGGCATCATCGATGGTTCAAACCCACTTACGAGAGTTTTGAGGATGATTGGTAAAACCCCAATCGCGTTGCTGATCACCCTATTGGTTTGTTTGGCTGTTTTTGCAAAAGATTATGGAATGAAAGAATTAGATAGACTATGTAGTGAGTCGCTTGCACCGATATGTGGTGTAATTTTAATTACCGGTGCCGGAGGCATGTATGGCGGGGTTTTACGCTCTAGTGGCATTGGCGATGCCCTTGCTGGGATGCTTACGGACACCGGCATGCCTGTTATTGTGGCTGCATTTGTTATTGCTACTTGTCTTCGAGTTGCCCAAGGCTCAGCTACTGTAGCGCTTACCACCACTGCAGCACTCATATCCCCTTTGGTGGCCGCAACAGTAGGCCTATCAAAGCTTGACCTTTGCTTCATTGTTATTGCAATAGCAAGTGGTGCAACTGTGTTATCTCATTTTAACGATTCTGGATTCTGGCTGGTTAGTCGCTTACTTGGCATGGACGAAAAAACCACGTTAAGAACATGGACGGTTATGGAAACTCTATTAGGAACTATAGCCTTTATAATTGTGTTGGTGCTCAGTTGGATATTTTAGTCATTGAGACGAAATTATGTTAATGCTGTTATAGCGCAAAACTTTGCTATAACAGCATTGTTATTATTAACGATATTAACGTGTTGTTTGATAATATTGTCTTTTTATAGTTATGTGTTTTATAAACAGACTTTAATAACAAGTCGTAGAAATTATTAAAGCATAAATTTCAAAAATGAAGGTGTTGTATGCCCCGTACTCCAGCGAAGCAACAAAAAAACCAACGAGTAACATTAAAAGACGTTGCCAAACAAGCAGGCGTGAGCGCCATTACCGTTTCTAGAGTAGTAAATGACTATGCAGGTGTTCGTGAAAATGTCCGTGAAAAAGTAACAGCCGCTATTAGTGAGCTTGGCTACATTCCTAATCGCTCAGCCAGTACTTTAGCCTCGTCGCATTCCAAGTTAATTGGTGTTTTAATTCCGTCATTGTCTAATGTGGTGTTTAACGATGTATTACGTGGCATATACGACATTGCCGGGCCTGCTAATTATCAAGTGTTATTAGCCGACACTCATTATTCCCCAATAGAAGAAGAGCGTTCAATCCGCACCCTGCTCGGTCAATCCCCAGCAGGCTTAATTGTTACAGGCGGCGAACAAACCGATGCAGCCAAAGCGATGTTGAAAGCATCTACTGTACCCATTGTTCAAATAATGGATAAAGTTAAGTATCCAATTGACATCAATGTAGGATTTTCTCACTTTGAAGCCGGTGCAGCTGTTGCTCAGTCGTTACTGAAAAAGTCATACAAAAAAATTGGCTTTATTGGCGCTAGAATGGATCCTAGAACTTGCGAGCGTCTCGCAGGTTTTCAGTCAATTCTTTCTGCCGCTAGCTGCCTAGAGTTAAAACGGATCATTACCAGTCCACAACCTTCTTCGGTTGCCATGGGAGCTACCTTATTCAGAGAGTTAATGGCGGTTAGCCAAGGAGACTGCGATGCAGTTTTTTGTTGTAACGACGACTTAGCTATAGGTGCATTGCATGAATGTAAAAAAATGCACATTAGCGTACCGAACAAGTTTGGCATATGTGGATTCAACGATATTGAAATGTCAGCATACACAGAGCCATCACTGTCCAGTGTCAGCGTTAACCGGTATCAAATGGGTAGCAGAGCCATTGAACTTATACTCGACCGTTTAAATAACCAAACAGTGAGTGTTAACCCACAGAAAAAGATTATTGATACAGGATTTGAACTAATCATGCGTAAGTCAACACATTAGCAATAAATTGAATTATCAAACCAAATAGAAAACAGTCTAATCTACATTGAGAAATGATAAGCAAAGCCCTAATTACTTGCTGTCATTATTGACCTAATCAAGGTGTTATATGATTTTCAAACCAAATAAACTTAACAAACTGACATTAGTTACTGTGCTGTGTAGCAGTTTATTAGTAGTTTCCTGTACTAATAACACGGCCTCTCAAACACCAGGTAGTAAGACTTCTAACAGCTCATCAAATACAATTTCTCATGCCAACTCGTTATATTGCCCAGCAGGATCAGAGCATGTACAACTGGACTTAACTAATATAAAACTGACTCGCGAAGATGATATTCCTTTAATGTACTTAGGTTATAACAATATCGAAGGCCCAGTTTGGCATGACGGCGCTTTGTATTATTCAAATATGGGATCACATCAGCCAGATAAAGATGGCTTTGAATTAAGTAATCAAACTACTATTTGGCGATGGGCTTTAGGCAGCAAACCACAAATTTGGATAAAGGACACGGTAGCAGGCACCAATGGCTTAGCAATAGACAGTAAAGGTAATTTAGTCGCAACACGTCAGATGGACGGGTCACTTTCAACGATTGACTGGCAAACAAAAAAAATAACACCGATTGTAAGCACTTTCAATAACAAGCGTTTTAATTCACCCAACGACTTAACCATTGCTCACGACAATACCATTTATTTCACTGATCCAAACTGGAATACGCCATCAAATATTAACATTGCAGAAACTCAAGTTGGTGGTCAATCGGGAGCCATTGAAACAGGACAGAGAATTTACCGTGTTACAGCCGGCGGTAAAGTAAATGCTACTAAGGTTACAGAGCTTGTACCTGCCCTGCATGACAAGCCAAATGGCATTATATTATCCCTTGATCAGCAACAGCTTATTGTCGGTGGCTTGCAAGGTTTGTGGGCATTTGATTTAAATTCAGGTGAAGTTTCAAACCCACAACAGTTACTAAACACACCAATTGATGGCCTAGGCAAAGACTGCAGCGGCAATATTTACGTTACCACCACCCGAGAAATGCCTGAAAGAAAGGATGGTCAAACTGTGGTGGTACTCGACAAACTACACCAAGAATTTGGCACCTTAAACGTACAAGGAATTCATATAGTCACTAATATTGCCTTTGGTGGTGATGATGGTAAAACGCTATTTGTAACAGGGCTGACGGCACCTATGGACGGCGACAAGCTTCGCTTATGTGGTGATAAACCTTGTTTAAAAGCAGGCATTTACACCACCAAACTTAATGTGCAAGGTTTTCCATTTTAAATGTATAGGTATTTATCACTCAGATAACACTTCATTAAAACAATGCTCTTGACGAAAAGCAGAAGGGCTTTGTTTAAATAATTTTTGAAATTGACGGCTAAAATAACTGTGATCAGTAAAACCGGTATCATTGGCAATCGTTGCAACAGCTATGTTGGTTTCAATTAATAACCGCCTAGCGTTCTCTAAACGTACTTCATTAATAAATTGTTTAGGGGTTTTACCTAAATACTTTTTAAAGCGACGCTCTAGCGCACTAATTGATAAGTGAGTTATATCAGCGAGCTCTTTCAAACGGATATCTTGCATATAGTTTTTTCGCACATAGGCTACGGGTTCTTTTAAAGCATCCATTCCTGATAGTACCAGTGACGTTTTCTCTAGATGTCGTGAAATACCATAAGAGCCAATAGCTTTTCCATGTTCATCGAATAAAGGTCGCTTTGAAGTAGTGAACCAAGCGATATCACCTGCTTTGGTGTTATTCATTTCTAAGCGGTTATTAACAACTTCACCATGCATCACTTTTTTATCGTCAACAGCAAACTGTTTGGCAATATGAGCGGGGGAAAAATCAAAATCACTTAACCCGACTATTTGAGCAAGTGACGTTACCCCAATATGCTCTAGAAAGAATTGATTTGCATATACAAAACAGCCTTTTTCATCTTTTACCCAAAAAATAACATCAGGCATAAGGTCAAACATTTCAATAATTTGTTTAACACTAAACTGATTAATAAACTTTTCTACATAAGCCGACGAGATGGTCATTTTATTCATAGCGCATACTTAAACCTAACTTTTAATAGTGATTGAATACCTAAAGAAATATCAGTGTATGGCCTTAGCCTAAAATTTACAACGCTGATTTTATTGCATACAAAACCGATTTACTCTTAACACATCGTAGAAAAACGCCCTTATAGTAAATATTCACTTTGTATAATGTTTATACGTTCAAACTTTAACGCACAAAGTGTTTTATTTTAAATAGAACGATATTTAAGTAAACCAAGATTATCTAAAAAGTTACCCCTAAAGTGCAAATTGACTGGAGGAAAAATAACGTTCAATCGTCAGTATATTGAACAAAGAAAATATCAGGCGTAAAAAACTTTTAGTTATCTACGAATTAACTGGCTGTATCGTATTTAACTATTCCTTAATATAAAAAAAGAATACGGGGAAAAAAATGAAACAAAAATCCAATAAAACTTTTAATAAATCATTACTTGCTCAAAGCATCAGTTTGATGCTTGGCACAGCAATGATCACTCCAGCCTTAGCTGCCGAAGCTGAAAAAACTACAAAGGGTGAAGAAACCGTTGAAGTAATTCAAGTTACCGGTATGCGAGGCAGTATGTCTCAATCAATGAATATTAAGCGTCAATCTTCAGGTGTTGTTGATGCTATTTCTGCGGTAGATATGGGTAAATTCCCAGATACTAACCTTGCTGAATCTTTACAACGTATTACCGGTGTATCAATTAACCGTGTTAACGGTGAAGGTTCAGAAGTAACTGTACGTGGCTTTGGCGGTAACTTTAACTTAGTTACCTTAAATGGCCGCCAAATGCCTGCAGCTAACGTTGGTACTATTACAGGTAACCCACAAGATAAGGGTGCAGCGGGTACAAGTCGCTCATTTGACTTTGCAAACCTAGCCTCTGAAGGTGTAAGTGGCATTGAAGTATATAAAACAGGTCGCGCTCCAGGTGCTTCTGGTGGTATTGGTGCAACTATCAATATTAATACCCTTAAACCGTTAGAACAAAGTGAAAATAGTACTTCTATTGGTCTTAAAGCGGTTAAAGATGAAAGTGGTGATGGTGTCACTCCAGAATTAAGTGGTGTAACAACTTGGGTAAGTGAAGATTCAACCTTTGGTGTATCATTATTTGGTTCATTCCAAGAGCGTGACTCTGGTAGTCGTCACATGAGTACTGAAGTTTTTGAATTACGTACATATAATGGTGCAGATGATTTAAACTCTCTTACCATTCCTGGTGCAACAGTGGTAAATGAGCCTAATATTGGTCAAATCCTAGCCATACCGAGTAACATTGGCGTTGGTACTAACCAAGATAACCGTGAACGTACTAATGCGATGTTAACAGTGCAATTTGAACCGATTGAAGATCTTAGATTCACTTTTGATGCGACTTATGCAAAAAATGAGAAAGAGTCAACATCACTTATTGATGGTATCTGGTTTGCACGACAATTCAGCTCTGTAGAATTTGATGGCAACCCTATAGTGTCTACGCCAGTTAAATTTTCTGAGACAGGTGGCGCAAATAACGCAGTTATTGGTAAAGATTTCTTTTTCCAAAACTTAGCACAAGCGACAAAAGATGAAGTTAAATCTTTTGGTTTCAACGCAGACTATTGGGTGAATGACGCATTAAACCTACGTTTTGATGTGGCATCATCAGAGGCAACTAGTGGTGGTGCAGGTCCTGATGGACTTAACACAGTTCGCTTTAACTTGGCTGGTGCAACGGCTGGTTGGCAAACGGTTGACTTTACTCAACGAATTCCTGCAGCAAGTATCTTAGTTGAAGATACTTTAAAAGGTGGTAACGGTAACGGGATTTTTGATAAAGCAGATATTGGCTCTCAAGTATCTCAAACCGATAAGTCTAACCAAGTTTCAAATGTTGACCAAGTGCGTTTTGAAGGTCAATGGACTGGTGATGATATTACCGTTGATTTTGGTGTTGGCTATATTTCAACAGAAATGCAACAAACTCGTCAAGCTTCAACGGACGCTTTAGGTGACTGGGGTGTAACTAATCCTGGTGATATTCCAGAGGGTTTATTTGAACAAAGCTGTACCGCTTGTGCCTTTGAAGATCATGATCTTTCTGGTGTTGAAGGTGCTGACGCTATGTCGCCAGGTGGTGCAACAGTACCACTAGGTAGTGTTTCATTCGGTGGAGACCCAGTTGCACTTCTCAACGCAGTTGGACCAGCATATGGAGTATCTTTAGCGGGTCGCTCAATTAATACCGATGATGATAATACTGTTAAAGAAGATATTTTATCTGCTTATGTTCAAGCCAATATGGATTATGACATTGCAGATATGACATTAAACATCGTTGCAGGTTTACGTTACGAGCAAACTGATGTGAAATCATCGTCTAATCAATTTTTGCCTTCACAAATTATTTGGGAAGCAGACAACGATTTTTTAATTCAATTAGGCTCTTCAGTTGAAACTATCTCGGACGAACATGACTACTCTAACTTTTTACCGAGTATTGATTTTACCCTTAATGTGACTGATGAAATTAAAGCCCGTGCTTCATTTAGTAAAACATTAGCTCGACCTTCTTACGATCAATTATTCCAAGCTACTTCGATATCTCCTCAAGAACGTATTACAGCGTTGGGTGGTTCAGCTACTGGTAGTTCAGGTAACGCCAAATTAGATCCACTTGAATCAACCAATGTTGATTTGTCTGTTGAATGGTATTATAACGACTCAAGTGTAATTTCATTGGGTTACTATAGAAAAGACGTTGATAACTTCGTCGGTATCTCACAAAGCCAAAAGTCATTGTTTGGTTTGTTAGATCAGACTTCAGGCAATGCAGGTACAGTATCGGGTGATGCTATAGACGCATTAAATGCCGGTGGATATGACGTTAACGAAGTTAACTTGTTTACCATGTCAGCAGTTTTGCAAAACCCACAGGACTTTCCTAATGGCGCTGCAGATTTCCAAGATCCGGTTGCAAATCCAAACTTTGAAGGTGAAGTGTTTGCTACTTATGATGTATTTGCATCACCAGGTGATCCAGAATTACAATTTCAGGTAACAGGTCCTGTTAACGATAAAAGTGCTGTGATTGACGGTTTTGAATTTGCATGGCAGCATTTCTTTGGTGATACAGGTTTTGGTTACCAATTGAACTACACTACAGTAAATGGTGATATTGGTTATGATAATGGTGGTGCTATCACTGTTGACCAATTTGCCTTGGAAGGTTTAAGTGATACCGCTAACGCCGTATTGATATATGAAAAAGATGACTTTTCAGCACGTATAGCATACAACTGGCGAGATGAATTTTTAGCTTCTACTAACCGTGGTAAAGGTCCTCGTAACCCTGTATACATAGCTGAAACTGAGCAAATCGATATCAATGTGAGTTATACGGTAATGGAAGACTTAACGTTAAGTTTAGATGTTATTAATTTAACTGACGAAGGTCTGCGTAAGTTCGGACGTAGTAAGCATAATGTTTTCTTTGTTCAAGAAGCCGATAAACGCTTTGTCTTAAGTGCTAATTACAAGTTCTAGGCATTGATTAATTTCTTTAGTTCAGCGATTGAGCTAAAGAAATTTTATACAACCAAAGAGTGGAACACGGTGTTAATGTTTCATTCTTTCTTTTATTTTACGTCATTATTTTTAATAGTTTATTATTAAGGTATGACGCAATTATTATTCTGACAATAAAGTGAAGTGTGCTTATGAGTATGGCAATAGTCTTAAACAATGTGGATCATAAAAACATCAAAGTTGATACTAGACTTGGATCAAATTTAAATGTAAACCGCTCTTTGATATACGCAACTGAAATTAGCGAATTACATAAAGAATTTCCATTGCTATTTCATAAAAATTCGGATGGACAAACACAACTACACGCCATTTTAGGTTTAGAAAAAGATGAAAATCTATTTCTTGGAGATAACGGCTGGACAACTCGATTTGTACCTGCATTATTAGCCAGAGGTCCATTTAGTTTAGGCTATAAAAAAGCGAATAAAGATAATAATGAACAACAAGACCCGGTAATTTGTGTTGATATGGAAGATCCTCGTGTAAACACCGAGCAAGGTGAGGAAGTTTTCCTTCAATTTGGTGGTGAAGCACCATATCTTAATTATGTTAAAAAAACACTACAAACTATTGATAGTGGTATGCATTTTGATAAAACACTTTTTACTTTAATTGATTCAATGGACTTATTAGAACCGGTATCAATTAATATTAAACTGAGTAATGTAGAAGAAGTAAATTTCAGTGATTACTTTACCATTAACCAAGAAAAATTATCAAAATTAGATGGTGATAATTTAGCTCAATTAAACCAATTTGGTGTGCTGAGTTTATTGTATTTTGCACTATCGTCAATGGACAACTTTCAAACATTGATGGAACTAAAAAATGCAAAATCTGCAATGTATTAACGTTCTTCTAAATAATAAAGGACGTCCATGATGTCGATTAAAAATGAAGTGAAGGTACTCGAAGGGATCACGCCTCAAACTATCCCTTATGATGAACTATTTTCACAAAATCAGCCTATTATTTTAAAAGGGTTAGTTAAAGACTGGCCGTTAGTAAAAGCTGGACAACAATCAGCTAACCACATTATGGAAGAGCTAGAACAGCATTATAGTAAGCGGCCAATGCTAGTTTATAAAGCACCAGCTGAAATCAAAGCCCGCTTTGGTTATAACAAAACCTGTACTGGTTTCAACTTCACCAGTAACCGAAGTACTATTCCAGAAGTGTTTGATGCTATACGTAGCCAATTAACTCAAGTTGAGCATGATTACTTATATATTAATTCTCTTCGATTTGATGAAGGGTTTCCAAAACTTAACCAAGCAAATCAATTAGTCTTTGACCACCCAGAATTTATTGATAATCAGCCTGTTGGTAAAATTTGGTTAGGTACAGAATCTGTAGCTGCCGCGCATTATGACCAACCCAAAAATATAGCCTGTTGTGTAGCTGGTAAAAGACGTTTCACTTTATTTCCTCCAGAGCAAATAGAAAACCTTTACCCAGGGCCTTTGAGCCCAACTCCTGGAGGGCAAGTAGTGACCCTAGCGGATCTTAGTACCCCCGACTTCACCCGTTTCCCACGCTTAAAAAACGCGCTTAAAAATGCCTATGTTGCTGATCTTCAACCAGGTGATGGCTTATATTATCCCAGTATGTGGTGGCACGAAGTAGAAGCCTTTGATCGTTTCAATGCCATGGTGAATTTTTGGTGGATGGAAGCAAAACCTTATTTAGCTAGCCCAATGGATGCACTAATGCATGCCATGATGAGCGTTAGAGATAGATCAATCAAAGAAAAAGCAGCATGGAAAGCATTATTCGATTATTACATTTTTGGTGATAGTGAAAAGGTACGTGCGCACTTGCCGCCTGAGAGTCATGGTGTATTAGCCAATCTTGATGAAAACCAAGCAAGACGATTGGGTGCAATGTTAAGAAATAACCTCAATCGCTAAAACTAACTTAGATTATCGTTAATACTAAAGTTAAGTAACAAGAGATAAAATAGAATGACCAATTCAAAAACTAAAGTAGTTATCGCTGGCGGTGGAACATCCGGTTGGCTTAGCGCATATAGCTTAGTATCTCGCCTTGGCAAGGTATTAGATATTACCCTAGTAGAATCAGATCAGATTGGCACTATCGGTGTTGGTGAAGCAACAATTCCGACTATCCGAAACTATCACCGCTTGATTGGTATTGATGAACAAGAGTTTATGTCGGCTACCCAAGCAACCTTTAAATTAGGTATTCAGTTTGATAATTGGGGACAAGAAAAAGATAGCTACTTTCACTCTTTTGGCGAAATTGGTCAACGCTCTTGGATGGCTGAATTTCACGAATTTTGGATGGAAGCTAAAGCACAAGGTTTTGGTGGAAATTTGGAAGACTATTGCCTTGAGCTAAAAGCAGCCAAAGCAAATAAATTTGCCACGCATGCAGGTAAAAAACCGATTAACTTTGCTTATCATTTCAATGCTACCGCCTATGCTGCCTATTTACGCACCAAAAGTGAAGCCATTGGAGTTACACGTAAAGAAGGACGGATAGAGCAAGTAAATAAAGATGAAACAGGCAATATTACCTCACTAACATTAGAGAATGGTGAAAAAATACTGGGTGATTTTTTTATTGATTGTACAGGATTTAAAGCACTACTCATTGGTGAAAACCTTGGTGTTGGCTATGAAGATTGGAGTCATTATTTAGCGGCAGATAGTGCGATTGCGGTGCAAACAAAAACAGTAGAAGCTCCACGCCCTTATACCCAAGCTATCGCACACCCAGCTGGCTGGCAATGGCGAATTCCACTGCAAGGCCGTGTAGGCAATGGCATTGTTTATAGTAGTAAATTTTTATCTGACGACGAAGCTCGCAGCACATTAATGGGAAACTTAACAGGAGAGCCTATCACTGAGCCTAAACAACTTCGCTTTACTACAGGGCGACGTGAGAAAGCTTGGCATAAAAACTGTGTTGCTATTGGCCTATCCAGTGGTTTTTTAGAGCCATTAGAATCAACCAGTATTCACCTTGTTACTACCGCGCTGCTTCGACTAATGAAGTTATTCCCTTTTGGCGGAAACACTACTCTTTTAGCGGAACAATATAATCGAGAAGTACAGCTAGAAGCTGAGACTATTCGCGATTTTATTATTCTGCATTATCATTTAACTGACCGTGATGACAGCCCATTTTGGCATCATTACCGAACGATGGATATTCCTGAATCACTAGCTCATCGAATGGCACTATTTAAAGAAAATGGCTATGCATGGCTTGACGATGTTGGCTTATTTAGGGTTGATTCGTGGGTGCAAGTAATGATGGGACAAGGGTTGATACCTGAACAACATCATAAAGGGAGTTGTGTATTACCGACCCAAGGGTTAAAAGAGCAGATGATGGCACTGAGAAAAATGATCGAGACTTCAGTTGAACAACTTCCTGAACATGGCGATTTCATTAAAAAGTACTGTCCCGCTAAAGATATTTAATAAAAATACATTTAATTTATCAATAACTTAATTAGACTATTATTAAACGAGAAAACATGAAAACTAGAGTTGTTATTGTTGGCGGTGGCACCGCAGGTTGGCTAACGGCGGGGATTATTGCTTCTCGTCATTGCATGAAAAAAACACCAACACTGGATACTGAAGTTATCCTAGTGGAATCACCTGACGTTAAAAATTTAGGCGTAGGAGAAGGCACCTGGCCAACAATGAGAGATACATTGCGCCAAATAGGTATATCTGAACGTACATTTCTAACTTGTTGTGATGCTAGTTTCAAGCAGGCGTCTAAGTTTGTCGGATGGTCTAACGGTCAAGATGAACATTATTATCACCCCTTTACTGCACCATCAGGCTATGGGGCTGTAAGTATGGCTGAGCACTGGTCAGCTAGCCAGACAGAGTTTGATTTTGAAAGCTGGGTTTGTGCACAAGGCGCTATTTGCGATAAAAATTTAGCCCCTAAATTACCACAAATGCCTGAATATGCTTTTAGTTTGAATTATGGTTATCACCTCAACGCCGGTAAATTTGTCAAAGTGCTTCACCAACATTGTGTTGAAAATCTGGGCGTAAAGTACATTCAAGGTCATGTAGAACAAGTATTATCCGCTGAAAATGGTGATATTTCTGCTATTGTTTTAACTAATGGCGAGCAAATTGATGGTGATTTATTTATCGACTGCAGTGGTTTTGCCGCTATCTTGATTGATAAACATTACCAGATCCCATTTAAGTCCAAGCGAGATATTTTGTTTAATGATACCGCGCTTGCGCTTCAGGTTGAGTATGCTTCTGATGACACGCCAATAGCGTCATGCACCGTGGCAACCGCACAGGAAAGTGGTTGGATTTGGGATATAGCACTGCAAAACCGAAGAGGCATAGGGCATGTATTCTCTAGTGATTTTACCAGTATAGAGCGTGCTGAAGAGGCATTACTTAACTACGTAACAAGTGATCCTTTACTCGCTTCACAGCAGCTTACGCCTCGCACAATTAAATTTAACCCGGGTCATAGAGAAACCTTCTGGCACAAAAACTGTGTTGCCATTGGTGTTTCAGCTGGATTTGTCGAACCATTAGAAGCAACAGCGTTAGTGTTGATTGAAAAATCAGCAGTATGGATCAGTCAACAGCTTCCTAGAGATCGCGGTGCAATGTCAGTATTGGCCAAAAGGTTTAACACGCTTACCTTGCAACGATGGCAAGAGATTGTTGATTTTCTAAAGTTACATTACCTACTGTCAAACCGTAAAGACAGTGAATATTGGCGGGAACATCAACAAGCGAACTCGATTCCTGAAAGTTTACAAGAGGCATTGACATTATGGCGCACACAAGCACCAGGGATCTATGAAACTAATCAACGTCTTGAGTTATTTTCGTCGGCCAGTAAGCAGTATGTGCTATACGGCATGGGCTTTAATACAGAGGAAAAGTATTTACATGGACACTGTCATAAAGAAGCCGCGCTAATTAAACGGTTGAGAAATGAAACCCTTAACACCACGGAAAAATTACTCAGTGGCTTACCGACTAACAGGCAGTTTTTAAGTAAAATTTTGGAAAAAAATAAGATTAGCAACATGTAACAACAAACTTAACATTTTGAACACTAGAGCGTGGTTTAACCCTACAAAAGGCTTCAAAATAGGCGCTGGTGTTTGATCTCTAAACGCTAATTATTACCACTTTAGAGACATTAGCAACTTGATAAAATTCTTGTGATTTATAGTCACTTTTGACGTAAGGCAAACAATTCAATAATTTATTTTTATGACTTGTGTGCGCGCAAAGTTTATGTGTAACCTATGACTAGTTCTTTCTACGTCAACGAATAATCTGGAATGCCCTAAATTTGAGAGAAAATTTATATGTTTATAAGAAAAATTGTCCTAGCGCTTGTAATATTAATATTATCTGTTACGTCTTATGCTCAAGAAACTAATGAGTATAGTGCAACGACAACAGAGCTAACATTCAACTCAAATGGCAAACGTATGTCGGGTTTTGTTTATCAAGCAGCAGGAAAAGGGCCCCATCCAACAGTATTGTTATTACATGGATATCCAGGTAATGAAAAAAACTTAGATGTAGCGCAAGCTTTACGCAGGAATGGGTGGAATGTTGCCTTCTTCCATTATAGAGGATCCTGGGGAAGCGAGGGTGAGTTTTCCTTTCGCAATGCGGAACAAGATGTCCAAGTCGTATTGCAATACTTAAGCAACAAAGAGAATGCCGAAGCCCTTCGAGTTGATCAACGTTTAATTTCGACAGTTGGGCACAGTATGGGCGGACACATGGCTATAGCTGGTATTCTTGATAACCCAGCTGTTAAATGTTCGGTCGCTTGGGATGGTGCAAATTTAGGAGCTGAAGGCGTTGGTTTAGTAAATGATCCGAATACCACTATTCCTTGGAAGGAGTATGGCGATACCTTGTTCATGTTGAATGGATGGTCTGGTGAAAAAGCGCAAATAGAAACCCAAAAATACGCCAAAGAGTTAGATCTTGTAACTCGCGCGGAAAAAATTAATGGTCGTCCTGTTCTTCTTATCGGTGCAGATACGAGTGTGATCCCAATGGAACTGCATATTAAACCATTATTAGCTGCGTTGAAAACGACAAAGAACAGCCTAGTTTCTTATAAATTGATTAAAGATGATCATAGTTTTAACTCCTCAAGAAAGGAATTAATTAGTACTACAGCTAATTTTCTAGACCTAAATTGCAAGAGTACTAAATAGTTTTGATGTCAGGTGTCCAGCTCAAAACTGCTCGCTTTCTTTTCCTGTTTTTTATCAAAATCAAGTCGTAATTGAGGCATAGTTAGCCATTTTATTGCTACTAGAAATACCGGATTTTTAACGAGAAGCAGAGGTCTTGATACTTTTACCTCTGCCTTCTGCTTAGCGCATCAAGAAGTCATGCCTATACGATAATATAAAAATTCTTAGGCGGCTTTTACTACTCAAAAGCTAGATAACAACCTAAGACCCCGTTTAAGTTTGAGCTAACATACCTATGTCAGTTAATATTTAAAGTGACAGTTAACTAATGTTTAGTGATTAAATTAAAAGCTTTTAACTTTTTTGTTTCTTTGACGCTAGTTGTCTAACAATAATCTGTTCTACATCTAACAACAGTTCAAGAATGTCAGAAACCCCAAGATAATGCCCAAAACACTGTTGTCCATAAAGTGGATTATTTTCACCTTTAAGGCGCTGTTCAATAATGGCACTACGCCAGCGCGCAGGGTTAACAGGCTCTTTATGAATAAACTGAAATGTATTCAAATGCGATGAAGCATTTCGAATATGGCGAAAAAATTCGAACGTTTCTGAGCCATCATTAAACTGCTTGACAGATTCATACGCCGTATTTGCCAACATTATGCAGCACGATACAATATGATCGCTGCTATTGATCTCGCCACGTTCTGCTCTCGCTCGCAGAGAATGTGGCGCCATTAGCTTGTTTGGTACAAACCTTCCCTGAAAACTGAGGCTTTGATTAGATGGTAAAAACATTTCGATGCGTTTATCGAAAATGACAGGACTTCCACATAATGAAACTGAAAAACTGGACACTAGGTTAAAGAAATAGAGATCCTTTCTAAATTCGATAGATGTAATTCCTGAATCCACCGAATGAGCTTTACTTGTCATCTCCCCTCCCTATTTACACTTTTTATTTTATTACCTATCCATGCTAGCTAACATACTATAAGACGACGCAGCTCTCAATTTTTTTTCTTGTGCACACTGAAATCACAAACTTGATAATAACAATAAGATCAATCACAAACGATTAATTTTTCGAACAGAAAACTTCATTTGTTGACTTATTCAAAATGCTTAAATTCATCAGTTCAGTATCGCTCACTTATTTCAGGGTTCAAGCAATTTTAACGCATAAAAAAGGCTGCTTAACCGAAGTAAAACAACCTTATAAACATACTGTAATGCAAACTAAGTTAGCCTATTTCAAGCTAACTACGCTTGCCCAGTCAATTTTCAATAGGCTAACTCATATGAACGAGCATATTGCTTGGCTTTTCTAAGAAAGATTTCCATAAGTTACAGAATCTTGCAATGCTACCGCCATCAATAACGCGATGATCGCCAGACCAACTTACCTGCATTATATTACGGGCTTCAACTTCACCATTATCATTAAACCTTGGTAGGGTTTGTAACTTACCTAAGGCAACTATAGCTGCTTCAGGCTTATTAATAATAGGTGTTGCCACAGTACCACCAATAGCGCCAATATTTGAGATGGTAATAGTACCGCCTTTTAAATCGGCACTTTGTACTCTTCCACTGCGAGCATCATTGGTCAAACGAGTAATATCAGCAGCTAAGTCTAAAATAGATTTAGTTTGCACTTGTTTAACGTTTGGCACTAATAAACCCACTTTAGAGTCTACTGCCATACCAATATTATGATCATTAAAATATGTAAGCTCAGTGCAATCTTCATTTACTTGACTGTTAATCACTGGGAACTCTTTTAATGCTAACGAAATAGCTTTCATGAAAAATGGCATCATGGTGAGCTTAATATCTTGTTTGGCATAAGCCTCTTTGAGCTCTAAACGCAGCTTAATCAACTCAGTCATGTCAATTTCTTCACAGTAAGTAAAGTGAGGAATAGTACTAACAGAATCAACCATAGCTTTCGCCATGACAGCTTTAATGCCTCGAATTGGCTCAACGCGTGTGGCTGAAACTTGACTTTGTGTCACTTGAGTCGGTACAGCAACACTACTACCACCTTTTTCAAAAGCAACAACATCGTCTTTATAAACACGCCCTTTCTTTCCAGAGCCTTTCACTTCGCTAATGTTTACATCTAATTCACGAGCAACACGACGTACTGCGGGGCTTGCAATCGCTTTACCTTTTACAGCTTCTTTAACTGGCTCAACACTATTTTCAGTACTAACTTTTTGTTTCACGGTATTTGTTGCAACGGGTGCTTTAACTTCACTTGAAACTACTTTTTCCTCAGCTTGATTGCGATCACCATCTGCAATCATAGAAAAGAGCGGCGCATGCACTTTAGCAATTTCACCTTGCTGATAATAAAGTTTTTCTATTACACCAGAGTGCATTGCTGGAATTTGTACTAAAGCTTTGTCTGTCATTACATCAGCAATAGGTTGATCTTCAACAATGCTATCACCTTCTTTAACAAGCCACTCAACTAGTTCGCATTCAACAATACCTTCACCAATATCAGGTAAAATAAAATCAATACTTTCGCTGCTCACTGCTTGCTTCACATTATTCGCTTCAACCGACGCATTACTCGTAGTCTGTTCTTGTGATTGACTACTAGCATTATCACCTTCAGCGTTTTTAGAGCTATCAGTCTTCATAGAAAAAAGTGGCGCATGCACCTTGGCAATTTCACCTTGTTGGTAAAATAATTTTTCTATCACGCCAGCATGCATAGCGGGAATTTGTACCAAAGCTTTGTCTGTCATTACATCAGCAATAGGTTGATCTTCAACGATGCTATCACCTTCTTTAACAAGCCATTCAACTAGCTCACACTCAACAATACCTTCACCAATATCAGGTAAAATAAAATCAATACTCATACTCATTTCCTAATCTTTCTTTTTAGTAATGTATGCTGCGCTTGATGGCTTCATATATTTTTAAATGATCAGCAACATATTCTTTTTCAAGTGCCAGTGGATATGGAGTGTCTAAACCACATACTCGCTCTACTGGCGACTCTAAATGTAAGAAACATTCCTGTTGAATAGTAGCTGCTATTTCACTGGCAAATCCTGCTGTTAGTGGCGCTTCTTGACTTATTAGTAAACGACCTGTTTTAATAACAGAATTGGCAATGGTCTCAACATCCCATGGCAAAATACTACGTAAATCAATCACTTCACAAGAAATGCCATCATTGGCCGCTAAATCAGCTGCCTTTTGCAGAATTTCCATCTGTGCACCCCAAGCTAACAAGGTGATATCAGTACCGGTTTGCACCACTTCTGCTTTTCCTATGGGCAACTGATAATCTTCTTCAGGCACTTCACCTACTGATGCACGGTATAAACGCTTTGGTTCAAAAAATATCACTGGGTTATCATCACGAATAGAGGCCAACAATAAACCTTTGGCTTGATACGGATTACGAGGAATAACCACCTTTAAACCGGGTGTATGAGCAAAGTAAGCTTCTGGTGATTGACTGTGATACAAACCACCTGCAATACCACCGCCATAGGGTGAGCGGATAGTTAATTTTCCGACATCAAATTCATTACCGCTACGGTAACGGAATTTAGCCGCTTCATTAACAATTTGATCAAAAGCTGGAAATATATAATCGGCAAATTGAATTTCTGCAATTGGGCGAGAGCCTTGTGCAGCAAGACCATTGGCAAAACCAATAATGCCTTGTTCAACAAGAGGGGTATTGAAACAACGAGTCTTACCGTATTTTTCTTGTAAGCCAGACGTTGCGCGAAATACGCCACCAAAATGGCCAACATCTTCACCAAAACATAAGGTGGTATTATCTTCGCCCATGGCGATATCAAGCGCATTATTAATGGCGTGTAACATGTTCATTTGTGCCATAACTAGAATTTCCCCGCGGTGAATGGATAGGCTTCTGGATATTTATTTACATGCGCTTTTACTTGTTCTAATTGCGCTTCTAATTGTGCTGAAGGCACATCGTAAACATCTGTAATTAAGGTATCGATATGAGGCTTATTGATTTTTTCAGAGACTTTTACTGCAGCAAGTACTTCTTCTCTTAGTTGTTCAAAAAGAGTCTTTTCTTGCACTTCATCCCACCAATTTTGCGCTATCATCCAGTTTTTCATTCTGAGAATAGGATCATTTGCTTGCCATTTATCTTCTTCTTCACGGGTACGATAACCTGATGGATCATCTGAAGTAGAATGGGCACCTAAACGATAAGACATAGCTTCAATTAACACTGGAGCATTCTCTTTTAAAGCATAAGCACGCGCCATTTGTGTCGCTTTGATAACCGCTAAAATATCATTACCATCTACGCGCAAAGTTTTTATTCCATAGCCAACGCCCCGCGAGGCTATTCCATTACCTTTAAATTGTTCATCTGAAGGGGTTGAAATGGCGTAACCATTATTTCGACAGAAGAAAATCACTGGAGCTTCTTGCACAGCGGCCATATTCAAACCAGCATGAAAATCACCTTCTGATGCGGCACCTTCGCCAAAATAACATAGGGTAACTTCATCTAAGCCTTGCATTTTTTGACCATAAGCATAACCAGTAGCTTGTGGTATTTGTGTGCCAAGCGGTGATGAAACTGTCATATAGTTCAATTCATTTGAACCATAATGAATTGGCATTTGGCGACCTTTACCTAAATCTTTCTCGTTAGAGAACATTTGGTTCATAAAGTTTTCCAGGCTAAAGCCTCTGAACATTAATGCCCCTTGCTCACGGTATTGGCTCATGATCATATCTTGAGCTTTCAAGCCAGCTGCGCCACCAACACTTGCTGCTTCTTCGCCTAATGCAGCCATATAAAAGCTTAAACGACCTTGACGTTGCGATGCCACCATACGTTCATCTAACACGCGATGAAATGCTAAGGTTTTGTATACCTTAACAGCTAGTGCTTCGTCCATATCAGGCATATCACTGCCTTCATAAACACTGCCGTCTTGTTTTAATATTTTTAACTCGGGAATTTCTACGCTGGTGCCATCAATAAAGGTAGGTTTGTGCACTACCGGCCCATCATTATAAAGTTCACTACTCATAACATTCTCTTATGTAATTGCACATGTTCATCTCGTTAATTAACGAAAACATGACAATGTGGATGCGTATTACTTGTTATTTAATTTGTCTTTGCTTATCTATACATACAACTAGCTTGCGTATTTTTTATTGCTTTAGAAGTATAGCTAATAATGCATAATAATCGCGTAAAACTTTACCTTTACGTCAACTGTTAAACAAGAATATAACGTAATGAAATTGGTCTGGTTTTGCAGAAAGTGAGCAAAAATGTTTACAGACAGAGGTAATTTGACAACTAGAGCTAAAAAAACTCAATAATTTCTTATTGAGTTTTTGATGAGTGTAACGGCCCAAATGTAGAGTTACTCTGGTGAAACCTTAACTGGAACTACGGTTAATAAAGCACGTTGCCCTATAGCAACATTAGCATTAGGGAAAATAATGGCTTCTCCCTGTTTATCGGTTGTAATCTCTTTATCCCCATCCGTTGCTATCACTGTGCCAACGGGAAAATCAGTGAAATTTTCAACGTCATCAGCAAAATGTAAATTAAAGTTTTCGTGCTGCCTGTCAATAATTTGATCTATCTCGAAAAAACTAAAATCTTCTTCGTTATATTCTATTAATGCTAGCGGTTGCCCTGAAATTAACGCTGTTAAGCTTGCCTTAACACCAGCAAAGTTTGTCATGTCATTTTCACCAAAAGGCTTTACCTTGCCAAGCTCCACGGTAAAAGCATGGGCGCCAAAATTATTTGAGGAAAAGTAACTAAACGTGGTGGTAGGCGAATTAGAAAATAAAATAGTATTGACGCCACAGGCGAGCATAAATTGTAGCTGCTCTTTTAGCCAAGGTTTATTATGTCTAAACGGATAAACAGCAAATTTATCATTTTTAGAGCCGCGGATTGCGGTATGTAAATCGTAATGAAAACGTTCTCGCTTGCCTTGATTTTCCTGCTCTTGGCCAAAAAAATCACGCACGGTATTTTCTAAAAGTAATGCGCGGTGACGCTCTTTATTTATTAGCCCTTCACCCTGCCCTTGGTCAAGGGAATGACCACCTGAGAACAAACGGTTTAAATTTTCTTCAACAAAACGCTGGCCAATGTTAATAGAAGCAGGGTTACCAAATAAAAATAACACTCTGTGCTCAAGGTGCAACTCACCTAAAATTAACTGCTGAATTAATTCACTACATATTTCAATGGGCGCTGTTTCATTACCGTGTACAGCACTCGACAATACTATATCTTTATTTGAAGTGTGGCTAAGTGGCTCAAAAATAATGATGCCTGTATCAAGTACTGATACTTTAATTTTATTATGATTTGCTTTAACCACGACTTCAAAAGAAAAAGCAGGCATTTTTTGTTCATGACTTCGGGTTAAGATAAGGAAGTCACCATTATGTTGTAATGCTCGTTGTAATTGGTCGGCTGTTAATAATTGCTGCAATGAGGTCACGCTGATTTGTTAGTAAAAAATTACGCTATATTATAAAAGATCAGCTGAAAATCGCTACGAAATAATGGCTAAGTATTGATAAACTCCCGAATTTAGCGCCGTTTAAATTAGCAAACAATGCAAAAAGTAGCAGCTGACGAATAGAGACAATACAAACTTTCTTACAGCGATATTAAAGGTTTTATTATACTTTTAGAGAAGTTACGCATAACAATAATGCTTTCATTGTAAATTTAGCGCTATAATTGCTTTATAATTTATTGTAATTAAAAAGCTTTGAAACTATAAACTAGTCATGAATAAAAAAATACAGGGTCATTATTAGCTTTTTTTACCTTTCTCATGTTCAACTCTATATCATGTTTGGCGAACAAAGATCAGCTTAACGTACTGATCATTAATTCTTATCATCAAGACTATCCTTGGACACTCGGACAAAATAAAGCGTTTAAAAAGGAAATTATAAAACAATTACCAAACTATAATATTCACTTCACCACTGAGAGCTTAAATACAAAACAAGTTGCTGCCACAGAAGAATATCATCAAAGCTTTATTAATTATTTTCATGTAAAATATCGACAAAACTTACCTGATTTAATTTATGTAACTGATGATAATGCCACTAATTTTGTTATAGAGCACATAACTGACATTCACCTTTATGCCGACATACCCATAGTATTTTCGGGTGTTAATAACTTACAGTTATTTGAACAATATAAAACCTCAAATATCACTGGTGTATTTGAATTTAAAAACTTAGAAAGTAATATAGCCTTACTCAAACACTTAAATTTTCAATTTAATACTGTGCTTTGGGTCGGCGATGGTGGTAGAAGCGATTCTGAAGTCATTAAAAAATCTAATCTTATAAAACAAAAATTTGCCAATATAACTATCATACGTATTGCACACAACCAACTAAGTCAACTCATTAACTTGATCAATAAACAGCCGCCAGCGCCCATAATTATAACTAGCATAGGCAAACTTAAAGATGATAGTGGCAACCTAGTGTCTCCTGAAAACATTAGCAAAACTTTAGCAAAAACCAATCGATTAATTATGGTTACAGAAGATGGTTATTTTTTAAAAAAACACAACCCAATCTTAGGCGGTTATCTGGCTACATCTACGTCACAAGGAAAGCCTGCAGCAGCATTAGCAGCAAAAGCGATTCAACAGCACAGTGCTGATAATATAGCCCCATATAGCGAAGTACCGCTAGAGTTAGTGATTGATTGGCGACAGTTACAAAAACATAACTTATCTTTACCTGAAAAACTGGGTAAATCAGCAAAATACTTAACAAGCCACAAGCTTTTTTTGCCAGAAACTCTCGCATGTTTATTTGGTTAGTGAGTAGCCTATCAATTATTACTTTACTCGGGTTAATCATATTTATTTTCTTGTATTCACAAAAGAAAATGGTGATTGAGAAACAAGCAACAAACCTTTTAACAGGGCTAGCAAACCAAATAGGTTTAGCCCAAGCAATCAAAAATACCAAGCGGCCCGTAATTGCACTTATGGATATTAACGGTTGTAATGCTTTAAGTAACTTTTACGGCGCTAAAACTGTTGATGCTATTATTATCAAACTGGCAAATTACTTAAGTAAGATAATATCCAATGATGTATCAATATTTCATATAAACCATGATCAATTTGTATTGATGATCGATAATGATAAAACAGACATAAATATAAACAAGATTGTAAGTAATACCATTGCGCACTTTAAAGAGAATGACCTGCTTGAACAAGGTGTAAAGATTAACATCTCTCTCTTCGGGTATATCAAGTATTGGCAGTGAATCCCCACTCATTGAAGCTAATACAGCATTAGGCCACGCAAAAAATAAGCATCAGCAATTAGTGACTTACAAAAAACAGAGGATATTACTAAACAGCAACAACAAAATATTTTATGGGCGCAAAAATTGCGTAAGGCATTAAGTGAGCATCGTGTTCAACCTTTTTATCAAGCTATCGTAAGTAACAAAACTGGCAAAACAACTAAAGTGGAGGCATTAGTAAGGCTTATTGATGAAGATAACAGTGTTGTATCACCATTTTTCTTCTTAGATGCTGCAAAAAAATCTCATCAATATGAAAAGCTTACTCACACAGTACTTATGCAAAGTATTAAAGCTATTGCTCATAATAACATGACTGTAAGCATTAACTTTACTGTTGAAAATACCCAAAATACTAAAACACTCACTTTACTCAAAGACTTAGTGACCGTACATAATTGTGGCGATAGAGTTATTATTGAATTAACAGAAAGTGAAGGTATTGAAAACTATCAGCAAGCAACCAATTTTATTAATAATATTAAGCAACTGGGCTGTAAAGTAGCCATTGATGACTTTGGTACTGGCTACTCCAACTTTATGCACATTGTGTCACTTAATGCTGATATTCTAAAAATTGATGGTTCGATAATACAAGCAATATTAACGGATAGTAACGCCGAAATGATTGTTAAAACCATCGTTAACTTTGCTAAACAATTAGGTATGGAAACTGTTGCTGAATTTGTTGACTCTCAACAAATATTAGCCAAGGTTACCGAGATAGGCGTTGATTACTCTCAAGGGTATTATCTCGGTAAGCCTGAGCCCAAAGTAGCTGTGTAAGCTAGTAATTAAAACGTTTTAAATGTTGAGATGCTGTTATCAAAAAAACACCTCAACAGGCTAAGTCTTATTTAAAAATAAGCGGCTACAAACCTGCTGCTTTAAAAGCAGCACTGACAATATCTTGCGCTTCCTTAATAATAGTTTGCAGATGCTGCTCATCGATAAAGCTTTCCGCATATATTTTATAAATTTCTTCCGTGCCCGATGGACGAGCTGCAAACCAACCATTGTCAGTAGTCACTTTAATACCACCAATAGCGGCATTATTACCTGGAGCATGAGACAATATTTGAGTGATTTTTTCACCTGCTAAACTTTCTGCTTTTACATCATTGCTTGATAATGCCGTTAACACCTTTTTCTGCTCTAATGTTGCAACTGCTTCAACTCGACCATAGCAAGGTTCACCTAACTCTTTTACCAATTCAAGATAATGCTGATGTGGGTCTTTCCCTGTAACCGCTAATATTTCTGCCGCTAACAGCGCCATAATAAAACCGTCTTTATCCGTGGTCCAAGTACTACCATCACGGGCAATAAAAGAGGCTCCAGCACTTTCTTCACCGCCAAAGGCATAGCTTGAATCACACAAACCATCAACAAACCATTTAAAACCAACAGGCACTTCTGATAAGGGACGCGCTATTTTTTTTGCCACACGATCAATTAATGAACTTGAAACTAAAGTCTTGCCTATTTTACAACTTTGAGACCAATTTCTATGAGTCATCAAGTAATTAATAGCTACAGCCAAGTAATGGTTAGGATTCATTAATCCGCCACTTTTAGTGACAATACCATGTCGGTCAAAGTCAGGATCATTACCAACACTTATGTCAAAATCATCCTTCATGGCAATAAGACCGGCCATAGCATAAGGGGATGAACAATCCATGCGGATTTTTCCATCTTTATCTAGCGGCATAAAAGCAAAACTGGCATCAACTACTGGGTTTACTATTTTAATATTGATGCCGTATTTTTGTGCAATCACAGGCCAATAAGCAATACCAGAGCCACCAAGGGGATCAACACCTATGGTAACACCTGCTTTGGCAATAACTTGCATGTCAATGACTTGCTCAAGCTGGCTAACATAATGCTCAATAAAGTCTTGTTTGCTAAGTAATGGCGAGAGCAATGCTTGCGTGTAAGGAAATTGCTTAACATCCACTAAGCCCGCTTCAATAAGCTCATTTGCTCTTTGCTCTATTTGTTTGGTGATATCACCTTCTGCTGGACCACCATGAGGCGGATTGTATTTAATGCCACCATCTGTTGGCGGATTATGTGAAGGCGTGATGATAAGCCCGTCAGCAACAGAGGTTTTATCATCCGTTTTATTGTAACTAATAATTAAACGAGAAATGACCGGTGTTGGTGTAAAGCCGCCCCCAGATAAAACGTCATTTTGAATAACAACATTAACACCGTTAGCGATAAGTACAGAAATAGCACTCGCAAAAGCAGGCTCTGATAAAGCGTGGGTATCTTTACCTAAAAAAAGTGGTCCATGAATAGCTTGAGATTTTCTATATTCGGCAACAGCTTGACAAATAGCCACTATATGCTGTTCATTAAAACTGGCTTTACTCGCAGTGCCACGGTGACCTGAGGTACCAAAACTTACCTGTTGTGCGGTAATATCTACATTGGGTGTTTTTAAAAAATAATCACTAACCAACTGCCCAATATTAATTCTATCTTCAGGTCTTACTGGCTTACCGGCATGAGGATGTACTGACATTATATTTCCTGCTATTTATAAGTTTACTAGACAATAGGCCTTAATACATTTAAGAGTCGATTGTCGTATTAGAGTAAATCGCGAATTTTTTCTACTTCAACAATATCATAGCCAAGAGACATTGCCGCCTTGGTTAGCATCATTTTTTTACGCGTAGTATTTGAATTGGTCATCACCCAAAAAGGGCTATCAGGAATTTGCTTTGGTTTGGTACTACTACCACTGGCGGCTAATTCTGCTTCACTATGAGCAAAATACAAACGATCACGACCACAAATTTCAGTGACAACCTTAAAGTTATCAGGGTTTGCACGGTATAAAGCGGCTAAAATTAATAAGAATCGCCCCACTGCACCACGTTGCATTGCCAGCTCTTCTTTATTAATAAAATTAAAGACACATTCTCGACTCACTGTCTTTCTAGCTTCTACCATGCTATTAGCTGCTTGAGTATCAGCTAATTCAGCATCTGACTCTAGTACTATTTCCAGTGGCGCTCTTGGCTTTACCTCATTAACAGCGTGCTTTTGAGGACCAGAAGTATTATGACACTCTGCTAACGACAGCAAACGACGTAAAATACTTGAAGCACTTTCACCAATGGCTTGAGTATTTGACACTATATATTGATAAAGCTCTTCATCTATTTCGATATTTTTCATTAAGAATCCCACTGCTAACGAGCAAAAATTTAATTGCGGCAAGATTATACCCAAACTACCTTTTATTTCATGATAAAATTGTCATAAGTTGAAATTTTTTTAATAAGCAAGCAAATGACAAATAATAGTTCGACACAGTTACTTAATTATCAACAAACGGGTCAGGGAGAATATATCGTTTTAATACATGGGCTATTTGGCAGTTTAGATAATTTAAATATGGTTGCTAAAGCCTTAGCCAAACATTACTGTGTCGTTAGTATTGATGTTAGAAACCATGGCAGCTCTTTTCATCAGCAAGGCATGAGTTATGACGATTTAGCACAAGATATCGTTAGGCTACTAGACAACTTAGCTATTCAACAATGTCATATTCTAGGACATTCTATGGGTGGCAAAATAGCCATGCAAATAGCCCTAAGCTACCCAGAGCGAATTCAAAAGCTCATTGTTGCTGATATTGCCCCCGTGAAGTACCCTGCCCACCACCAAGAAATTATAAAAGGCTTACAAGCCATTGATTTAAATAAAGTAGAGAAACGCAAAGATGCTGATAATCAATTAGCACCTTATGTCGACAATGTGGCTATTCGACAATTTTTACTACGCAATATAACCGCTAATGAACAAGGTAAATTTACCTTCAAATGTAACCTCAACAACATAGCACAAGGCTATCAGCAAATAATGCAAAGTATAAATTGCGCTACTGAACAGGCGTTTAAAGGGAAAACTTTATTTATTAAAGGGGGCAATTCAGATTACATTTTGCCCGCTCATCAAAGTAACATTTCCACTGTGTTTCCTAATGCTAAAGCGAAAATAATTCAAGGTGCAGGCCACTGGCTACATGCAGAAAAAACTGTCGCCTTTAATAAAGTGGTTATGGATTTTCTAACTAATTAAGCGCTTATCAGAACCCTTTGACAAAGATCAACTATTTCAGCAACAAAACACGCTAGAATTTTTGAGCATAATAGCCATGAAAATAAATGAGTTTATGCCAACACTGTGCTATAGTGCCGCCAATTTTTTGGGTACGGGTCGTTTAGTTCGAAATAAATATGCTGGCAGAACATTTAGAGCTGATTGAGGCGATAGGCCTTAATTTGTTTTTTCTTTTTATATTTGGTTTTATTGGCTTATCCATCCATGATGTGATGAACAAAAATGATGTTCCTAAAATGGGCAAATTAGTGGTTTATTTTGTGTTATTTCTAGGTTGCGCAGGCTTTATTGCCAAAGGCATTATTCAGTTTGTTTGGGAAAGTCAGGGTGTTGGCTAATGGCAAAAGAAATAAGTGACTTAACCACCATTGATTTATTTCATGATGAGAAGCGTCCGGGCAGACCAAAAACAAGCCCACATTCTCGTGATGTACAAATAAGAATAAATAAGCGTAATCAAGTAAAAAGAGATAAAAATAAAGGTTTAAAGCGAGTTGAGTTTAAAATTCATCAAAGCTTGTTTGAACAACTAGAGGTGCTGGCTAGAACCAAAGGGGTTAGCCGCAGCGAATTAATAGAATTGCTTTTGGTAGAATCATTAGCAAATGAAAGTAATTAAACAGAAGTAAAAGGTAGATTCACATGGCAATCGTAGGTTTATTTTTCGGTAGCGACACCGGCAATACTGAAGCTGTAAGTAAAATGATCCAGAAAAAACTGGGTAAAAAAATGATCGATGTTAAAGATATCGCTAAAAGTACTAAGGAAGAAATCGCTGAATTTGATTTACTCATATTAGGTATTCCTACTTGGTATTACGGCGAAAACCAATGTGATTGGGATGACTTTTTACCCGACCTTGAAGAAGTTGACTTCACAGATAAGTTAGTCGCTATTTTTGGTTTAGGCGACCAAGAAGATTATGCTGAGTATTTTTGTGATGCTATGGAGCCACTGCGTGATATTGTTGAAAGTAAAGGCGGTATTGTTGTTGGTAACTGGCCAACGACAGGTTATGAGTTTGAAGCATCTAAAGCGTTAATTGACGAAAATACTTTTATAGGTTTATGCGTTGATGAAGACAGACAACCTGAGTTAACCGACGAGCGTGTCACGCAATGGGTTAATCAACTTAATGACGAAATGTGTTTAGCTGAACTCGCTTAAACCACACAAAATACAAGGTTATTAGACCTTGAAAATTAACACAAAGCTCATTAATTGGGCTTTTTTACTTTTTAAAACAAAAAAAATCATAAATATTGAAACTAAGGCTTTAACCAAAGCACTTAAGCCCCTATACTTTTGTTTTTATCGTTATCACTTGTTAGAGAGTTTATTTATATGGCAGATCAAAACGAAGAACTGAAAAGAGCCGGATTAAAAATCACCCTGCCACGCATTAAAATTTTAACTATTTTACAGCAACCTAATAACCAACACATTAGCGCTGAAGATGTCTACAAAATTTTATTAGAGCAAAATGAAGAAATTGGCTTAGCTACTGTTTATCGAGTTTTAAACCAATTCGATGATGCAGGCATTGTCACTCGACATCACTTCGAAGGTGGTAAGTCAGTATTTGAACTTGCTCACAAGCAGCACCATGATCACTTAGTGTGTTTAAAATGTGGTAAAGTCGTTGAATTTGAAGACAACGTCATAGAACAAAGACAAAATGATATTGCAAAGTCTCACAACATTACCTTAACCAACCATAGTTTATACCTGTATGGCGAATGTGAAGATAAAGAAGCCTGTGAAGACTATCGTAAAGCTAGTATATAATTAGGCAGTCAAAACAAGAAAAATGAAAGGCTATTAACTTTGTGTTGTTAATGGCCTTTTTTATAGGCTATAAGAAAAGGAAATAACATGACACTCGAATTAAAAATAATTCCCCCTGTACAAGTTATTATTTCAGCGAGTTTAATGCTGACTTTAGCGCACTATTTGCCTAATTATCACTTCGATTTTGCCTACGCCTTAATACTAGTGATCATACTATTAGTCACCGCTACTGTGATAGGCAGCTTAGCCCTTTATGATTTTCACAAGCAGCAAACCACTTTTCATCCACATACGCCAGAAAAATCCACTACGGTTGTCAATACAGGCGTTTTTGCCTATTCCAGAAACCCCATTTACATTGCCCTGGCTCTTTCCTTAATAGCATTAGGGGTATACTTGCAAAACTATAGTAGCTTCACTGTTGTACCGGTATTTATCTGGTATATAACTCGCTTTCAAATTATTCCTGAAGAGAGAATGCTTGATAAACTTTTTCCAAATGATTATCAAGCATACTGCCAAAAAGTACGTCGCTGGATATAAGTTACGAGCAAGGGAAGTTGCGAGTAGCGAAAATACCACGTGCTCGGTATATTATCTTCGAAACTCATAACTCGCCACTTAACACTCGTTTACTGTTTTAAGCTTTTTTCAAGTAAGCAGCAACCAACACAATACGTGTGCCATTTACTTTACCTTCAATATGTTCAGGATTATCCGTTAATGATATACCACGCACTAAAGTACCTTGCTTAGCGGTAAAGTTAGCCCCTTTAACTTTTAAGTCTTTAATTAAAGTAACATCATCGCCGTCTTGTAACTCTGCACCGTTACTATCACGTGTAGGGCCTTCGCGTTGCTCCGCCGCAATACCTTGCTCAGCCCAAGTCTTCACTTCATCTTCCATATAAATCATCTCTAAGGCATCTTGTGCCCAACTCTCTGAAGAAAGTTTATGCAGCATACGATATGACATAACTTGCACAGCAGGCTCTTGATTCCACATACTGTCATTTAAACAACGCCAGTGGTTTAAATCTAATTCATTTTCACCATCAATTTGACTTTGACACGTTTGACAAATATAAACACTTTGCTGCGCACTTAAATCACTTGTCGGGGGGACTGGGTAAACAACAAGGTTATTTGTTGCTGTACATAGTTCACAGCTATCGTTACTGCGTTGCTTTAGAGCTTGTTCGCTAGGCATAATCTTTCCTACTCAAGGTAATACGTATTTTATCTGCGCAATTGTACCTTAATTTATCATGTGATTTGGTATAAAAAGTAAAAAACTGACGCTTATCAAAAATACACTCTCTCCTGAGCTAAACCATGGTTACTCAGCCAGAAAAGTAGTCAGTGCACCGTTAATAACTAGACAAATAAACTGTCCAATGATAAAAACGCTACTTATAAATATAATAATTAGGCGCAAGTATGACATCAACAAGTACAACCTCTTCAAACAGCTCTATATTAATGAAACTAAAATCCTTAGGTTTAGTTTCACAAATAATCATTGCCATCATACTAGGCACCTTATTAGCTCTTGTTAGCCCCGAAATCGCGAAATCGTTTTCAATGCTTGGCAGTCTATTCGTAAGTGCGCTTAAAGCGGTTGCTCCTATACTGGTATTAGTATTAGTAGCCTCAAGTATTGCTAATCAAAAAGTGGACAGTGATGCTGAACTAAAACCTATTATCATCTTGTATTTAATTGGTACGCTTAGTGCCGCATTTGTTGCTGTTGTACTAAGCTTTTTATTTCCAACAAGTTTAACGTTAGATTTGGCTGGTGCGAGTGCAAACCCACCACAAGGCTTAGGTGAAGTATTGTCTACACTGGCATTTAAAGTGGTTGAAAACCCCATCAGTGCCATTGCTAATGGTAATTTTATTGCTGTTCTCGCTTGGGGACTTGGCATAGGATTTTCGTTAAAACATGCAAATACAAGCACGAAAACCACTTTACATGACTTTAGCAATGCCATTTCAAGTATAGTAAAAATTGTGATTCGTTTTGCGCCTGTGGGTATATTTGGCTTAGTGGCTAATACTATCGCCACAACAGGTTTTAGCGCCTTGGAGCAATACAGTCATTTAGTCGCGGTTTTATTAGGCTCGATGTTAATAATAGCCTTAGTGATTAACCCTTTAATTGTTTATCTAATTATGCATAAAAATCCCTATCCGCTGGTTTTCAGGTGCCTGAGAGAGTCTGGTATTACGGCCTTTTTCACACGTAGCTCTGCGGCTAATATTCCAGTAAACATGGAGCTTTGCCGTAAACTTGATTTACATGAAGACACCTACTCTGTGTCAATTCCCTTAGGCGCAACCATCAATATGGCAGGCGCAGCAATTACGATTACCGTTCTAACGCTAGCTACGGCTCACAGTTTACATATTGATGTTGATTTTGGTACCGCAATATTATTATCAATTATCGCGTCAATTTCGGCCTGTGGCGCTTCAGGTGTTGCCGGTGGATCATTATTATTAATTCCACTCGCCTGTAGTTTGTTTGGCATTAACAATGATGTTGCCATGCAAGTAGTAGCAATTGGTTTTATTATTGGCGTTATTCAAGACTCAGCAGAAACCGCGCTTAATAGCTCAACTGATGTGGTATTTTCAGCTGCAGCTTCGCATCATTTAACAAAAAATCTTTAAGTGCTGGGATTTAGTGACGAGTTTCGAGCACATTTTCGCAACTCGCTACTCTTTTTCATGCTAGTAACTTAAGGAGTCCAGTTAACTTTTATATTGGACTCATTACCCTTAACGACATAGTCTTGGCAAACAAAATAACCAATAGCAGCAACGAGTACATCATCATAATATAAAAATGGAATTCGTTTACGCTGCCATGTCGGTATATTTAACTCTTGCAGCACTTTCTTTACACTGCGAGAGTGATGACGATAATCAGGCAAACAGGTTGGATTATCATGGCTAAACCTCACACTGACTTTACTGCTTTCTTCTGGCATGGCGATAAGGCAGCCTTTACTTTGCAAGCATGGTCGACTCTCATGACGCTCGAATCTATCTACAATGATATTCAATTCACCTAAACTATCAGGCAACTCAAATACGCTTTGCTCACAACTTAAATCAACTTCAGCTTGCCAGTTATTCACATTTTCAAAGTTAGGTGTTAAATATAAAACACTTTTATAACGTCGAAAGTAATGCTCAGCCACTTTTACTGCTGGGTTTTTATCATCAGTTGCACTTAATTGCTGTTGCAGCTGAGCTAACTGCTCGGTGCTTGGCATTAAACACTGATGTTGGGCTAAAAAGTAACGAATTAGATTGTTAAATCGCGCTATAGATAGTTGACTTAACGCTTTAACAACTAAACTATCAAGATCGTACTGGCAAAGAATAAGATCTTCTTCAGCAAGCTCATCAAGTAATAACTGACCTTCCTGACAGTGCTCACTACTGCGATTAATGGTATTGGCAATACTGGGCCAGCGATCAGCCAATAACGGCATAACATCATTACGGATAAAGTTTCGATCAAAACTATTATCGCTGTTTGATTCATCCTCAATCCAAGTTAAACCGTATAATTTGGCATAATCAACAATTTGAGCACGAGAAATATTAAGCAATGGACGAACCAACAAGTCTTTACCTAGTTTAGTGCTCTTTGCCATTGCCGATAACCCCTTCAGACCAGAGCCGCGCTTTAAAGCCAGTAGAAATGTTTCTGCCTGATCATCACTATGATGACCGGTAATAATCATCATTGGCTCAGTTGAAAGGCTTTGCAACGCCTTGTATCGAGCATTTCGAGCAAGTGCTTCTAATGATTGTTGTGGCTGTGGTTGTACATTGACTTGGAAAACCGTTATTGGCAGATTAACTTGTTGACACTGCTGTTTAGCAAAATTCTGCCACTGCATAGCATTATCACTAAGGCCATGGTTGACATGACATACAGAAATGGGCTGAGGAATTAAGTAAGAGCTTTGCTTTGCATGCTTTAACTTAGCCAAAGCATGCAATAACACTTGTGAGTCAACACCGCCACTGTAAGCTACAACCAGCGGTATTTTTGGGTATTTACTGATGGCGAGAATTAGCGCCTGCTCAATGGGGTGCATAATAAATGAATATTTAAAGAAGCGAGTGATGAGCTATGAAGTGCTAACCGTTAATGAGCACTTCAAAGCGATTAAATTCGTTACTCGCGACTCAAAAATTAACAGTAACCAAATGACATTAATCTGTCATAACGCTTTTCTATTAATTGCTCTTTATCTAAGCTTTCAAGATCGGTAAGGTCACGCTTAATCGCTTGCTTTAACGCCGCAGCCATTTGATCCATATCACGATGAGCGCCACCTAATGGCTCTTCAACAATATTATCAATTAACTCTAATTCTTTTATACGCTGTGCGGTAATCCCCATAGCTTCTGCGGCTGTGGATGCTTTTTCAGCCGTTTTCCATAAAATTGAAGCACAACCTTCAGGTGAAATTACCGAGTAAGTAGAGTATTGCAACATATTAACTCTGTCGCCAACGCCAATCGCTAATGCGCCACCCGAACCACCTTCACCGATAACAGTACAAATAATGGGTACCGATAAACGCGCCATGACTTTTAAGTTTTTAGCGATGGCTTCACTTTGACCACGCTCTTCTGCGCCAATACCAGGGTAAGCACCAGGCGTGTCGATAAAGGTAATAATTGGCATATTAAAACGCTCAGCCATTTCCATCAAACGTAAAGCTTTACGGTAACCTTCTGGACGTGGCATACCAAAATTGCGTTTTACTTTTTCTGACGTAGAGCGGCCCTTTTGATGACCTATAACAACGACTGGCTTGCCGTCTAGTCTAGCAGTTCCACCGATAAGAGCACTGTCATCAGCATAGGCTCTATCACCAGCTAATTCATCAAACTCTGTAAAAATACGCGGTAAATAGTCAAGGGTATAAGGACGCTGAGGATGGCGAGCAACACGTGCGGTTTGCCAAGGATCAAGGTTGGCAAAAATCTTTTGTGTTTGTTCTTTATTTTTTTCACGCAACTGAGTTATTTGCTCTTCTAAATCAAGATCTAATTCTTGACCTGTATTAACAAGTGTAAGCTCTTCAATTTTAGCATCAAGCTCAGCAATGGGTTGTTCAAAGTCTAAAAAGTTTAATGACATAGTTTTCTCTGTACCTAGTAATTCTTTGTTTAGGATGCTTTGTTAAGGTAATCTAATTCTAAAATTTACTTAAACTGCAAGGTGACATTTTCTTCACCTAATAATTCTTTTAAATCATATAATAACACATCAGC
>ENA-UZWX01000741-UZWX01000741.1-metagenome-genome-assembly--contig:-Day-4---50m-contig-741_pt1 | contig 36508 bp, 30 predicted proteins | sample MGYA00260347_ERZ794907 | MGnify/ENA metagenome assembly ERZ794907 | reverse complement strand
TCTATCTTTACTTTGCAGTAATATATTTGCATCACTATTTCCCTGTAACACTGATGATAGCTCAATATTTTTAGATATTTTTCGCGCCTCAATACCTTCAATTTGGTTTCTTGTTAGCTCTGCTCGGCCTAAATAAGCTGATTCAAGAAAGCCCCCAGACGCAATAATCAAACTATCAACACGTGAGTTTTTGACTAAAGGGTATATGCCTGGGTACCTAACTTCACCATCAACCTCAACGAGTTGAATGGGTTGACCTGTTGCCGATTGGCGTTTCAGTCTATCAATCACAGGCAGTAACAAACGCTGACGTGAGAAAGACGATAGCGTCTTAACTTGTCCTTCGCCTAAATTGTCTTCTTTTACGCTATCAATTGAATTGTTAACTGCTTGCTCTTTTTTGGCCTCTTTAACTGATGACGAGTGTGAAAAAACAATAATTCTATCTTTGGGCTGTAATAATAAATTATCACTTGAACTAGGTTCTGATAACGCTTTAGATAAGCTAAATTGTAGAACGTCTATCTCTCTAGCATTATTTAATTCCCGGATTACCAGTGCATATTGTAGATCAGCGTATAATAAAGCATGTGTTTCAATGTCAGGTAGAACATCAGAAATTTTTTGACCTTCAAACCATTGATACTTACCTGGCTTTGTTATTGCCCCACTTAAAGTAATTGAGTCAGTGATGGCAGATATTTGCGGTGTGCGTATGTAATTTGTCTTTTTGATTTCAATTGAATCCCCTGAATTTACTTTTTTATTGAGTGCTGATTCGTTTGAAAGGTCAATATTCATTGCTCTACGATAACTGTTATCACTATAACGTTTTACTTCGGTGTATTTTAAGTAAGCAGAAGGTAGCGCACCGCCAGCCATACGAAGCACATCTTTGAAGCTGTCTCCTTCATTAAGCTCATAAATGGCAGGTCTTCTTACTAAGCCTTTTACGCTAACTACTTTTTCAACAGGTGGAATAAAAACCACATCACCTGATTGCAACATTAAATCATCGGTAGAGTCACCATGAATGAGTAAACTATATAAATCTAGTTTAGTGACCAATTTACCGGCTCGTTTTAATTGAATATTACGTAATGAACCAATATCGCTAATACCACCGGCAGCAAATAAAGCGTGAGTGATACTTGACAGTGAACTTAATGTGTATGGACCTGGCTTATAAGCATCACCTAAAACAAATACCCGCATAGAGCGCAGTGACGCCATACCGATTACAACATCAACACCTATTATTTTTGCTTTAATTTTTGCTGTTAATAGCTTTTTCATTTCACCAAAAGATAAACCTGCAACCGAGAAAGGCCCATGCGATGGAAAAACAACATTGCCTTCGCGGTTAATATCTAACTCTAATTCAATATTTTCTTTACCAAACACTTGTATAGAAATTCTATCACCTACGCCTAAAATATAACTTTCAGGAATTGCTATATCCAATGTAGGTGAAAAAGTTGAAGGGGCATTAGCGAACACGTCATAACCAAAGGGTTTAAGGCCTTTAAGTTTTTGGGGTTTTGTCGGAGCCTTATGCACACCTTCTTTAAATTGCACTTTTCTTGGGTAAACTGGTGTAACTTGTGCTGGAGCGCTGGCTTGTGCTGATGAAAGCTGATTTTTAATTCCATTAAGATCAACCCCCATGCTCTTCGCTAACGCTTGCTGTTGAGAAGGAGGTAGTTTTTTAAATTGCTCTATTTGAGCTTGGCTAACTTGTGCCAATGAGGCAAAAGAAAAGGTAAGTAATGCTGAGATTACAATAAGTTTTTTAAATATTTTTTTAGTAAGGTTTATCATTAGCGCAAAGAAGTTCCTGTCATGCGAATATACCTCATAACCAAGGTATAGATATAATAAATGGTGTTATATGCTGTCTATTATCAACGCGGAAGTTTACCAGTATATTTATTAGCAAACAATAGCATTTCCCCCTCCTGCTACCCTGCCTTAAGTAACGACTAGATCTGAAAAATGATAAGAATATAAATAAATCACCTTCGCGGTTACTTAGGAAAGATTTCTCTACATAAATAAAATCTGCAAGTACCTTGTTATTTATTCAAACTTGCCTTTAACGCTCAGCAAAGGTATAACTCCACATTGTATACATGTTTTACACCTTTTATTTACAATAATTTTGCATGTAAAGCCTGTGAATTAACGCAATTATATCTACATAATATAATAATGAAATTAGGATAACTTTATGACACAACCTAATGCGGGTACCCTCTTTGGTCACCCAAAAGGACTATTTCTCTTATTCGGTACTGAAATGTGGGAACGTTTCGGGTATTACGGAATGCGTGCACTATTAGTGCTCTATTTGGTAGCCAGTGTACAAGATGGTGGATTTGGCTGGACTTCAGCTGAAGCTTTAAGCTTATATGGCACCTTTACTATGGCCGTTTACTTAACGCCTGTATTAGGTGGTTGGTTAGCTGATAACTATATTGGCCAACGTAAGGCTATCATTTTTGGTGGCATTATTTTCTCTCTGGGCTATTTTACTTTAGGTATTCCAAAGTCAATGATTGTTGGTATGGAAGAAACGGTATTTTATATCGGTTTAACCTTAATCATTATCGGTAATGGTTTATTTAAAGCCAACGTTTCAAGTTTAGTAGGTGACTTATATGAAGAAGGTGATCACCGTCGTGATGGTGCTTTCACTATTTTCTACATGGGTATTAATTTGGGTGCTTTCTTAGCACCAATTACTGTCGGTGTATTAGGTGAGCAAGTAAACTGGCACTACGGCTTTATATTAGCTGGTTGTGGCATGGTTATTGGTTTGATTATGCAGCTTACTTTGGCAAATAAATACTTAGGTGATATTGGAGTAGAGCCCTCAGCTAAGCGAACTAAAGGCACACAAAAAGCACACGCCCCCATTACTTCAGATGATATAGATCGTATGAAAGTTATTCTTATCATGAGTATGTTCTCGGTAATTTTTTGGGCAGGTTTTGAGCAAGCTGGTGGTTTATTCACTATTTATGCTTCTGACTTCACCGACCGTACGATTTTCGGTTTTGAAGTTGCCGCTTCTTCTTTCCAATCTTTAAACGCTATGTTTATTATTATGCTAGCACCTGTTGTTGCTTCAATTTGGGTTAAGATGGGCTCTAAAGAGCCAACATCACCGAAGAAGTTTGCCTTAGCAATGGTATTTTTAGCCTTAGGTTTCTTCGTTATGTTATGGGCTACTATGGTTCAAGGTGGTGATGTGACGGTAAAAGTTAGTATGTTATTTTTAGTATTTGCTTACCTTTTCCACACCTTAGGTGAATTATGTTTATCGCCTATTGGTTTATCTATGGTGACAAAATTAGCACCACTTAAATTTACTTCAGTATTAATGGGTATTTGGTTCTTATTTACTGCCCTTTCAAATAAATTAGCTGGCTTTATTGGTTCATTTGTTGGTGAAGGTCAAGAAATGGTAGACAATGCTGCAAATATATTTATGGGTGTTGGTATTGCTGCATTAATTACTGGTATTATCATCTTCTTATCTGCTGGAAAATTGGTAGAATGGATGCATGGCGCTGAAGGTGGTCACATTACCGATATAGAAGAAAAGCTTGAAGAAGAGCTTTCAGTAACAGCTACTCATGAAGGAGCAGCTGAAACTCATCTTTAATAGAGTTTAAAATATTGAACAAAACAAAAAGCTGATAAATTTATTTTGTCAGCTTTTTTAGTTTCAAAAGGTTAGTATTTAAATGAATACAAGAGTAGCGTTAAGAAAAGCAGTGAGGGCACGACGAAATCAACTATCTTTAGCTGAGCAAAATAATGCCAGTGTATTATTAGTCAATCGTCTTGCTAATCATGAAAAAATACAATCCGCTAAGACCATAGCACTTTACTTAGCTAATGATGCGGAATTAGATCTTACTCCTTTTATTCACTGGTGCTGGCAGCATAAAAAACAAGTTTACTTACCTGTTGTACATCCTTTTAGCCTTTGCAATTTATTATTCCTTCATTATCAAGAAAACACAGCAATGCAGGAAAATATTTTTGGAATATTGGAGCCTAAATTAGATGTCACTAAAGTTTGTCCGCTCAGTCAATTAGATATTATCTGTACGCCCTTAGTTGCCTTTGATAGTACAGGTGCTCGTTTAGGTATGGGGGGAGGCTTTTATGATCGTACACTCACTCACTGGCAAGAGCAGAATAATCTATACCCGATTGGCCTTGCCCATGATTGCCAACTAGTTGATAAAGTGCCAACACAACCTTGGGATATTCCCTTACCTGAGATTATTACTCCAAGTAAGCGTATTAGGTTTTAGCTGCTGACTTTAGGTCCTAGGGATTAGGCGCTAATGTTGCCGTAGGTGAGCATTTATACTTACTACCCTGCATAAGGCTAAAGCCTCACCTACAAGGGGTGTGCTGAAGTGACAGGGTAGTAACTGCTAGATGACGATTTACCCCTCAAAACACTTACTGTCTATTAAGATTTACTGCTATAATTCACCTCATTAATTCTTGTCATAAACGAAAACCTAACAGGCACACTAATGACCCAAGACGAAATGAAAAAAGCTGCAGCAATAAAAGCATTAGAATTCATTGAAAATGACACTGTTGTTGGTGTTGGAACTGGCTCAACCGTAAATCACTTTATAGATGCCTTAGCCACTATAAAAAATAAAATAACCGGCGCGGTTTCAAGCTCTGAAGAGTCGAGCAAACGCTTAATAGCCCATGGCATTGAAGTGTTCGACCTTAATAATGTTGATACTTTAGATGTCTATATTGATGGTGCCGATGAAATAACAAAACATATGAGTATGATCAAAGGTGGAGGAGCGGCACTAACTCGTGAAAAAATTGTCGCTGCTGTAGCTAAAAAATTCATTTGTATTGCCGACAGTTCTAAACAAGTTGACTTGCTTGGTGATTTCCCCCTGCCGGTTGAAGTAATCCCTATGGCACGCAGTTATGTCGCTCGTGAGCTAGTTAAACTCGGTGGCGATCCCGAATACCGCCAAGGTGTCGTTACCGATAATGGTAATGTAATACTTGATGTTCACAATCTAAACATTCTTGATCCAAAGCAACTTGAGACTGACATTAACGCTATTGTTGGCGTGGTTACCAACGGCTTGTTTGCTCAACGTGGTGCAGATGTATTGATATTAGGCAGTGAAAAGGGTACACAGGTAGTCCAGTAGCCCTTTAAACATAACTATCTAAATTAGACGAATAAGTGCTTTAGAGTTGTTACACTATATGCTATCTTGTTTGTATTATAGATATCTAGCCGTCTAAACCATTTATACGTCTAAACAAAGATTAATAATTAACTTTATAAGCGAAGCCAAACCTTATGAGCACAAATAAAAATTCATTAGCAAAAGATAAAATTAAAATTTTATTACTTGAGGGCGTACATCAAAGCGCCCTTGAAGAACTGAGAGCTAAGGGCTATTCAAATATTGAGTACCTAAAAACCTCATTAGCTGAAGCTGATTTGATTGACAAGATTGCTGATGTGCATTTTGTTGGCATTCGCTCACGTACTCAGTTAACTGATGAAGTATTAAGCCATGCGAAAAAATTGGTGGCTATTGGTTGTTTTTGTATCGGTACCAACCAAGTAGATATCAAAGCGGCTCAAAAACGAGGTGTGCCAGTATTTAACGCACCTTTTTCAAATACTCGCTCTGTTGCAGAGCTTGTGCTTGGTGAAACCTTATTACTGTTACGTGGCATTCCTGAAAAAAGTGCCAAAGCTCATCGCGGTGAATGGTTTAAGTCAGCGGTAGGCTCTGTAGAAGCCCGTGGTAAAACCTTAGGTATTATAGGTTACGGTCACATTGGTACTCAATTAGGCATTTTAGCTGAAACTTTAGGCATGCGTGTCCGTTTTTACGATATTGAAACTAAACTGCCTTTAGGCAACGCTAGCCAAGTCCCTTCTTTAAGTGCCTTATTAGGTGAAGCCGACGTGGTGAGTTTACATGTTCCTGAAACACCACAAACACAAGAAATGTTTGGTGCTGCCGAGTTTAGCGCAATGAAACATGGTTCTATTTTAATCAATGCTTCTCGCGGTACAGTCGTTGATATTGACGCCCTAGCTGAAGCATTATCAGAGAAAAAAGTTGCAGGTGCAGCAATAGACGTATTCCCTGTTGAACCTAAAGGCAATGATGAAGAATTTGTTTCACCATTACGCGCTTTTGATAATGTTATTTTAACGCCACATATTGGTGGTAGCACCAAAGAAGCGCAAGAAAATATAGGCTTAGAAGTTGCGAGTAAATTAGCGAAATACTCTGATAACGGCTCAAGTTTATCGGCAGTTAACTTCCCTGAAGTTTCATTACCAGAGCATGTTAATACTAGCCGTTTGTTGCATATTCACCATAATCAACCTGGTGTTTTAACACAAATTAACCAAGCGTTTGCTGAGCATAGTATTAATATCGCTGCACAATATTTACAAACAGACGATCAAATTGGTTATGTTGTTATTGATATTGAGTCTGAAAATAGCGAGCAAGCATTAAAGTCATTGAAAGCTATTGACGGTACAATTCGTGCGAGAATCTTACATTAATCGCTAGCGATCCAATTACGTTTTAAAAACAAAAAAAGAGGTGATTTCACCTCTTTTTTATTACCTGCAATTCCCAGCTAAACTAGAGTACGCGTTATAACACCGCATCTGGTTGATTTTCAGGTAATGCTAACTGGAACGCTTCTAGCTTGTTACAGTTTTCCACTATTCGATTGATATAGGGGTAAGCACTCATATCAACATTAAATCGGTTAGCATTATAAACTTGTGCAACTAAACAGATATCTGCAACCGTTACCTGATCTTGGTAACAATAACAGCCAGCACTTTTAACTAATTGCTTTTCAATAGCGCTAAAGCCAACATTCATCCAATGTTCAATCCAAGCCGACTTTTTTTGTGCCTCTAACTTTAGCTCTGCGGTTAAATATTGCTGAACTCGCAGATTATTCAACGGATGAATTTCACAAGCAATATCGAGTGCTAACGCCTGCACAATGGCACGTCCTTTAGCTTCGTACGGATATAAGGATAAGCCTGAATAGTTTGCTTCCAAATAATCAATAATTGCTAATGACTGATGCAGAGAAAGCGAACCGTCAACTAATGTTGGCACTAAATGGTTTGGGTTAAGAGCAGCATAATCCGCTTGGTGCTGCTCACCACCATTTTTCACTAGATGGACAAACTCATTTTCAAATTGTATGCCTTTAAGGTGTAAAGCAATTCTTACTCGGTACGCTGCTGTAGAGCGCCAGTAACCATAAAGTTTCATGTTTGAGCCTTAATTTGTAAGCTTTTACTAAGCCTTGTACTCAACAATAGTTTGCTCAATGGCACCAAAAATTGACACACCATCATTATCGAACATTTCAATACGAACCTTATCACCAAAACTCATAAATTCAGTGCTAGGTTTACCGTCAGCAATTATTTCTAACATGCGCTTTTCTGCTAAACAGCTTGAGCCTGCAGAGCGATCATAGTTTGAAATAGTACCTGAACCAACAATACAACCAGCTGATAGTGGGCGAGTTTTTGCTGCATGAGCGACAATAGTAGGGAAATCAAAGGTCATATCAACACCACAGTTAGGCTGACCAAATAAATCATTATTAAGGTGTGTTGTTAATGGCAAGTGTAATTTTGCACCATCCCATGCATTGCCTAGTTCGTCTGGCGTAATGGCTACAGGGGAAAAGGCACTTGATGGTTTTGAACTGAAAAAGCCAAAGCCCTTTGCAAGCTCACCCGGAATTAAATTACGCAACGAAACATCATTAACTAACATGATTAATTTAATGTGCTTGGCTGCTTCTTCTAGTGATGCCGCCATGGGCACATCATCGGTAATAACAGCAACCTCAGACTCAAAGTCAATACCAAAATCAGTTGAAGCTACGTTAATATCATCACGCGGGCCAATAAAGGCATCCGAGCCGCCTTGATACATCAAAGGATCTGTCCAGAAGGTGTCAGGCATTTCAGCATTTCTAGCCTTACGCACCAGTTCTACGTGATTTACGTAGGCGCTGCCATCTGCCCACTGATAAGCACGTGGCAATGGTGACTCACAATTAGCTTGTTCAAATTCAATGGCATCGATAATTTCTCCTGCATTTAACGCTTGATAAACTTGCGCTAATTTTGGTGAAATTTCATGCCAGTTATCTAATGCATTTTGCAATGTATTGGCAATATCTGCCACGACTACGGCTTTATCAAGCGCTCGACTAACAACAACCAATTGCCCATCACGGGTATTATTTTTTAACGTAGCTAATTTCATGAAATAACCTTAACTGTCTAGGTAGTAAAATATTATCTATTCACCTGCTACCATCCTCGTAGTGTACGAATTTAAAACCTCACATTGATATACAAGGTTTCGTACAAGAGATTTACACAATATGGCGATTAAGGATGAAGTGAATGTTCTTGTAATAACTGAATATTACGAGCTTTTTGCTTATTGTCACAAGTGATCCGCAAATAGAGATAGTGAAAGCATGGAAAAAATTCTTTACATAGTTTTTTCCACTATTGCTTTCTATTGTCCTGAATGGGTTTCAGCGTCACCCTTAACTTGATTCAGGATCTCCCTTGTAGTTAGCAAACAGCATGAGATTCCGTATTAAGACACCTACGGAATGACTAGACTGGAGACCTAAGCAATGACGAAGTTGGTTGTTCTACGAAATAATAAGGATGGGAGATCTACAAATTTAATCTCCCAGTACATGGCTATTTATTATCTAAATCTTTACTGTTTTCTTATTAATATCATACTCTCGCAATTTATTTGCGATAGCGGTATGACTTAAACCAAGCTTCTTGGCTAATTGCCTAGTGCTTGGGTAAGCCGGATAAAGTTTTCTCAATAAATCTGCTTCAAAGTTTTTTACCGCCGCATCAAGCGTGCCTTCAAATTCTTGCTCAAGATAACCATGCTCTCGGGTGTATGCTGGCAGTTGTAAATGTTCAACATCTATTTCATCACCTTCAAGCAGTGACGCTGCACGGGTCAGTACATTTTCTAATTGTCTGACATTTCCCGGCCAAGGGTAGTGTTCTATAAAGTCACGGCACTCCGTGGTTAACTTCAAGCTGCTACGACCAATTCGCTGCCCAGCATGGGCAATAAAGTATTCGGTAAGGGGTAAAATATCGTTACGTCTTTCCCGTAACGGCGGAATATTTAATCCAAAGACGTTTAAGCGATAATAAAGATCTTCTCTAAATTCACCAATAGACACTAAGTTAAGTAAGTCTTTGTTGGTAGAGCTAATAATGCGAACATTTACGGTAATTTCTTGCTCTGAATTTACTCGTCTAAAGCTACCATTTTGAATAACTCTTAGTAACTTACTTTGCAGTTTTGTCGACATTTCTCCTACTTCATCGAGAAAAACACTGCCGCCATCAGCTAACTCAAAAATCCCCCGCTTACTCGTTTCATGTTCTTTTTCACCGACACCAAATAATTCAGACTCAGCAACATCATCAGGCAATGCTGCACAGTTTAAAGTCATAAATGGTAACTCAGCTCGCTCACTGGCAGCGTGACAAGCGCGAGCAAGCAACTCTTTACCTGTGCCTGTTTCACCTATAATTAAAATTGAAGAGTCTAATTGAGACATGCGTTTAGCTTCTCTGATCACTTTTCGCATAGCCCTGCTACTGGCTTGAATGCCAGAAAAGGTGTTTTCATTAGGCTGTTTAAAAGCATTTATTTGCTGACCTAATCGCGCTTCAGATTTTAAAATCAGCACTGCACCCGCTAAAATTTGCTTATTATCTTCGCCACTAATATTACTTTCGCCAGCAACATTTATGGGCATAATATCAGCGACAAAATCCTCCCCTTGAAATTTCAAACGGCGAGTTTGCGCTAGCACATCATCACTTTCTAACCAGCGAGTAAAGTTGAACCCCTTTAGCCACTGACTGACATGTTGTCCTTTGATACTAGCTTCTTCAGAGCCCATAATATTAGCGGCGATGTTATTTACGATGCGAATATTGCCTTTGGCGTCGATGGAGATAAAAGGATCTGGGAAGGTCTTGATCAAGGTTACCAGCTCATTACGTTCACGCTCTGAAGGCATAAATGGCGCGGTTCTGACATCACCTACGCCTTCAATTAAGCGCAGTTGCGGCATAAAAGTTTGTAAATCAGAAAATTCTAAATCAGGGATATTTATAAAAATTCGCCCTGGTTGTTTTAATTCAATGCCACGAACATTAATACTGTGCTCAACAAAAATGCCTAAAACTTTTTGCCCCATACCAACACGGTCATGACAGGTGATTTCCAAACGCATGCAACAAGCCCTTTAAATCAAGTAAAAGACCATTGTAAACTAATTTGTACAAGAAAAAAGCCTTAATGACAAAGTTCATTAAGGCTTTTATTTTATTTAGAGATATTTTCTATAGCAATTTGATATACCAAATTAACAATACAGACTAACCCTAGTGATGAATTACAATAATTCATCTGTTTTAGCGGCACAAATAAAGTCATTTTTATGCAAACCATGAATTGAATGAGTCCACCAAGTTACCGTCACTTTCCCCCATTCAAGCAATATTGATGGGTGATGAAATTCTGCTTCGGCTAATTCACTCACTTTATTAGCAAACGCCCAAGCCAGCTTATAATTTTTGAACTTATATTCTCGCTCTAGCATCATGACATTATCTCTAACCTGTGGCACCCAGTCTGGAATTTGTCCTAATAGCGTTTTTAATTCTTCATCACTTACTTTGGGTGCATCGACATGACATGCTTCACACTGTTGTGTTGATAATTCTTCACTCATTTTTTAAATCCTCAGTTTTATACTTCTTGTTAATTAGACAATGATTAAGCCACTTCTTTGGGTGGAAATTTTGCTGCAAATAAACCCAGCGCTTTTGCTTCTTCAATCAAAGCCATAATATCTTCAACTTCATATTCTCTAATATTATCCAGATCACTGACTTTATTTAGCATAAAATAGACTGGCTGCATGATGTCAATACGATAAGGAGTTCTAAAAACATCCCTGACGTTTGCTTTACTAAGCGGCTTTCTTTCAACGTTTTTATCGGTGATTGCATAATTTGTTTCACTGGGGGAAGAAATAATTCCACCACCGTAGATACGCAATCCCTCAGGTGTATCAAGTAAACCAAACTCAACGGTAAACCAATACAAACGCGCCAAAAATACTCGTTGTTCCTTACTGGCATTTAAGCCCATTTTGCCATAAGCCTGAGTATAGTTTGCAAACGATGGGTTCGTTAGTAGTGGACAATGACCAAATATTTCATGAAAAATATCAGGCTCTTGTAAATAGTCTAGTTCTTCTTCACTGCGAATAAAGGTAGCAACAGGGAATTTTTTTTCTGATAATAATTTAAAAAATTCACTAAAACCGATTAATGCCGGTACAGCCTGACACTGCCAGCCTGTCGTTTCACGTAAAACTTTAGAGACGTCTTCTAATTGCGGTATTTTATCTGTCGGTAACTGTAACTTTGCTAAGCCATCAATATATTCATCACAGGCCTTATCGGTAATATGTGCTAACTGGCGAGTAATTAATGTTTGCCATATTTTATTTTCCTGTGCAGTCCATGTGATAACCCCTTGTTCATCCGTATGTTTTGCTACATATTTAGTATGTTTTGCCATTGTAATAACCTTATTTTCTGTCTTTTTTATTTTATTTTTTACTGGGTTTGTTGTTTAAAAGACAACATGAGGTCTCCCCCTTTAGTTGTATTTATCTTAAGACAAAAAATTCATCTAAGGGAAGCAAAGCAAAACGGACAAAAAAGCAACAGAAATTATTATTGTAAAAAAATAGTTACAACAATAATTACAGTGGTAATATTATTAGGAGGGAGTTAGTTTTTTTGATTAACTAATCTCTTGATTGTAGTGAGCATTTCTTTGCGAACATGACCAAGTTTGGGTTTTTCATCAAAAGGGATTGGCCGACATAACTGCATGGTTTTAACACCTAATCGTGCCGTGAGCATACCCGCACCTAAGCCTTGTGCTAATCGGCCAGACAATTTCCCTAATAGGTCAGCACCAATCATATCAGTACCAAAATCGGTAATCAGCTCGCTTGCGCCTGCATAAACCATATTAACAAACACTTGCCTGATCAGCTTGATACGGCTCCAATAACCTAATTTTAAACCATACAAACCAGCAACTTTATTGATCATGCGTAAATTACGCCATAACATAATTAACATATCAATAAGAGCAACTGGGCTTAATGCGACGAGAACAACAGACTCAGTGGAAAACTTAGCCACTTCACGCATTGCTTTCTCATCCACTTTGGTTAACACCAAGCGAGAATATAACTGCAATAACTCATTGTCTGAATGTTCACCACTTAGCGCTTTTTGCCAAGCTTGCTCCTGCTCAAAAACAAGATCACAAGGTAAGTTTTTGGTGATTTGTTGGCAAAACTCTTCAACATTAATCCCTTGAGGTGTTTGCTCGGTGCTCTGCTGAGGCGTTTTCTGCAACAACTGCAGTGCTTGCTGTTTTAATGTTTGACGACGTCTAAATTGACGCAGTGTTGACCACTCACTGAATAATGCCGACGACGCTAACAGCAATAAACACGTTAGAATAACGCCATAAATACTGGTTAAAATTGGTGATTGACTAAAGCCATTGATAAAAAAATCAACCGTCTCAACACCTATAACCACGGCAAGTAAAGTAACGACAATACGCCATAACCAACGAGGTCTATGCTTACCTGTTACATTTTTGCCCTCTGACAGTGTTGCTGCTTCCAAAGCAATAGGTAGCTCATTACTTTCGTCGATAGGTAAATAATCTTGGTTATTAAACAAGATTTGTTTACCATCTTCAGCCGCTTTACTTTGCGTATCAAATTGGCTATTGGCGAGTTCATTTTCAGCAAACAATATTTGCTGTTGATGTGCGCCAACTTGCTCTTTTTTATCATCTGGTGCTACTTTGGGTATTGCTTCTGTCTTTACATTCTTCATATCATTTTATCTGCCAATAAAAACTGTAATACTTGATCCATGCGAATATGCGGTAAGCACTGATGTTTGCTCATATTGCTCGGTGGTGCAAAATTAATAAAATTAAACGCGGATGTTTGCCAATACTGTTGATCAGGAAGTTTATCTGGTACAGAGCCTGGAAAAACAGTGATCCTTTCTCCTTGAGCGTTAGGGTTATTTGCGACCAACCGATTCCCCTGAATCACTGATATTTGCTGGCCTTGATGGAGACTTTTTCCTGATTGTGTGCTTTTAACTGAAGCGACAGCAAGGGTTTTCATCTCTATCGCTTCATAATTTAGCTTATGTTTACTTTGATAAATCAATTGGTTCAGCAAAGATACCATAGGAGCATGTTGCTCTGCCGTTACATGATCAGCCTTGGTGGCAGCAAACAATAATTTGTCAATTTTTGGTGAAAATAATCGCGCTAATAATCCTGATTTGCCATAACTGTAACTTTCTAAAATCATATCAATGGCCAACTGCAAATCAGCAAAGCTCTCTGGTCCACTGTTTTCTGAGCAGGCATTTAACGGTGACAAACAGTCTGCCAAAACGATTTGCCTGTCAAAGCGGATAAAATGTTGCTGATAAAACTTTTTCACCACACTTTCTTTATATTCTATATATCTTGCCCTGAGCATACCAATAAAGCTGTCATCAGTGGCATTTTGATAGTCGTTGCCATCAAGTTCACTGAGGTTAGGAAAAGGGAAAAACTCTAATATCGGTGCCCCTACCAGTTCTGCAGGTAAAATAAACCGTCCAGGCTGTATTACTGAGAGCCCTAATTGATGACGAAAAGTATGTAATAACTGAGTATATTCTTTTGCCAGTAGTGCTAATTGCTCTTCATCAGCGCTGGCAAAGGGATCTATGTTCGCGACTTTTGCTAAAAAAACTTGCGCATGCTGCTTGCGAGGGACGGTTAACAATAAGGCATGAGTTTGCTCAGACCATTGCTCATAAGTTTGCTTAAGCATAGGTAAATCAAGTAACCACTCACCAGGGTAATCAGTAATATCTAAGGTCAATGTTGCCATGTCAGCAGCATATTTTAGTAACGACTTTTTCGGCTGGTAACGAATGGCTAAACGCAGTTCACTAATACCATGTGTGGGCTCTGGCCAAGACGGGCATTCATTAGTCAACGCAGAAATAGCAAGATCATAATCAAAACGCGCAACTGATAGGTGCTTTTGTGAAACACGTTTAGCAGCAATAAAATTACCGTGATGAACAGGATCAAAAAAACTCAGTTGATTGCCGTTTCCCTCGTTAATGAGTTGATTAACTAGCGAGGTAATAAAGGCGGTTTTTCCACTACGGCTTAAACCAGTAACTGCTAAATTGATGTGTTGATCTAAGGTTCTATTTAAGAGTTCACTGGCTTTATTTTTTAATTTATCCAATCGATGTTTTTTTATAATTGCCATGTTTTACTTAATTGCAGACTGAGCTGCATGTTGACGAGCTTAAAAACGGAATAATTTGATAATAATGATTTTTTTGAATAAATAACAGTGCTTGCCTGAACTAATAAAGATTAATTTAGGTGATACTCAACGGTGTCACCCTTCTAGGCTATAATTTCTAACTCGCCCCGAGAAATTAACTCATTACAACTTATTAATTTCTCTAGAAACAGTAAACTCAGCTGAGGTTATATATTGCTCAATAGCCTGCAATTGTTTTTCTAAAGTCATAAACTTACGGCGTATATCATGAAACGCTTGTTTAGGTGGCTCTCCTGCTTGCCAAACTCTTGCTTTAACTTTGATAGACTCATTAGCTTGCTCATAGTCACAATCTTGCTGCGAAGATTGGCTCGCCCTGTGACTTTCTCTGTGTTTAGTCTTTGGGCTAAATTTATGACCACACTTTGATGAGTGGGAGCCGGGTTTTTTATCCAAAATAAACCAAGCGGCTATATAACCTATGATCAAAAATGGCATGCCAAATAAAACACCTGAAACCACTAATATACGCACTAACCAAGTTTCCCAGCCAAAATAATCAGCAATACCTGCGCAAACTCCGGCTATTTTTCCACTACTTGAGTTACGGTATAACTCTCCTCGTTTATTACTCATAACTTACTTCTCCAATCAGGGGTCTCCGCATCCAAAATAGCCTCAAGAGTTCTAATACGATCAGACATTTTATCTGCTGTTTCTGATAAATCAGATAACTGAATGTACTCTTCTTCACTCAACCCTTGGCTTACTTGTCCTTTACTGCGGTAATGTAATACCAACCAAATGGGTGCGACAATGACCATAAAAATAATCACAGGTGCCATAATAATATCGTGCACAATACTTCTCCTTAATACTTAACTTTTGACGGCTTGTAACTCGCAACTATTACTTATTTTTTTTCATTTTGGCTTTCAATGAGGCTAATTCATCATCAACTTTCTCATCTGATTCTAGATCAGCAATTTCATCGGCTAAAGATTTACTGCCTAAATCATAAGACTCAACTTGTGATTCAATATCATCTATTTTGCGCTCATATCGGTCAAAACGGCTTAATGCATCGTTAACACGAACACTGTCGATATTCTTCTTCACTTTCAAGCGCGAGTTAACGGTTTTTTCACGCATTATAATAGCTTTTTGACGAGCTTTTGCATCTGCTAATTTTTCTTGCAACTGAGAAATTTCATCTTGCAGCTTAGCAATATGCTCTTCAACATGCGCTAACTCTTCCACTAGGGCTTTGGCACTTTCGCTGCTCTTTTTCTTTTCCATTAAGGCCGCACGAGCTAAATCTTCTCTGTCTTTACTTAGCGCTAGCTCGGCTTTTTCTTGCCACTGCTGTGCTTCATTTTCAAAACGGGTAACTTGGCGAGTTAATTCTTTTTTGTCAGCTAAGGTTTTTGCTGAGCTTGAACGTACTTCCACCAAGGTATCTTCCATTTCTTGAATGATTAAACGAACCATTTTGGCAGGATCTTCCGCTTTATCTAATATATTGTTGATATTAGAATTGATAATATCTGTAAACCTCGAAAAAATACCCATAACAACTTCCTCTTTTCTTTTTCATTACTATTTTAATGTCTAACTATGTTATTCATTAATTACGCCACCTTGACAAAAATCTTTAACTCTATGTTTTTAAATTATTAATTAAATAATCAAAAAAGACTATTATCTGATTGATTAATAAAATACACTATTTGTTAGTGAAATAAACCAATTATTAGGTCAAGCCATGGCTCGCTTTAACCAACAAGACAATCTTCTTGGTCAATCTAACAGCTTTTTAGAAGTATTAGAGCAGATATCGCAAATAGCGCCATTAAGTAAACCAGTATTAATTATTGGTGAACGAGGTACCGGTAAAGAGCTCGTTGCTGCACGTTTACATTATCTATCCAAACGTTGGGAGCAAAGTTATTTAAAGCTAAATTGTGCTGCTTTAAATGAAAATTTGTTAGAAACTGAGCTATTTGGTTATGATTCAGGGGCTTTTACCGGTGCAAGCAAACGCCATGAAGGTCGTTTCGAACGAGCCGATAATGGCACACTATTTCTCGATGAAATTGCCAACACCTCAGGATTAATACAAGAAAAACTCTTACGCGTAGTAGAGTATGGTGAGTTCGAGCGCGTTGGTGGCTCCCGCACTATTACCACTGACGTTCGTTTAGTGGCCGCAACCAATGAAGACCTACCAACTTTAGCAGCCTCAGGGCAGTTTAGAGCAGATTTACTCGACCGATTAGCGTTTGATGTTATTACCTTGCCGCCATTAAGAGAGCGTCTTGAAGATATAACCATGCTTGCTGAGCACTTCGCCATGAACATGGCCAGAGAATTAGAGTTTGAACTTTTTAGTGGCTTTACCGAAAAAGCTAAACGCTCGATGCTTGATTACCACTGGCCTGGCAATATTCGTGAATTAAAAAATGTTGTTGAGCGCAGTGTTTATCGGTGTAACAACCCTCATTTGCCAGTGCATGAGTTAATTATTGATCCGTTTGAATCTCCCTTTAGACCCAATCAACAAATTAAAACTAATGACAGGGTGCATGTACAGCAAAATGAAAGGGTTACTTCTGCAAATACGAGCGCAAATGAAGGGCAAAATGATAATGAGCAAGGTGCAGTTAGTATTCAAACAACGCCTTCCACTGCTAAAGCAGCGTTAATAGCAAATACCGAATTTCCACAATCATTAAAGTCACTTTCACAAGATTATGAAATTGAGCTAATCAAATCAGCTTTAGCCCATTGTCAATTTAATCAAAAGAAAACGGCACAAGCCTTAGAGTTAACCTATCATCAACTAAGAGGTTACTTAAAAAAATACAATTTACTCGATGGTAGTGTGGCTGATGAATTATCTTAACGCCCTTATTAGTGCTTTCTTAACCTTATTATTACTCACTGCTTGTAATGATGAAGGTAAATTATCATTAAGCCAGCGAAGTATTATCTATTGTTCAGAAGGCTCGCCAGAAACATTTAATCCACAACTTGTAACTTCTGGTACCACTATTGACGCCACGTCGAATCAATTGTACGACCGATTAATAGCTTACCAAGGTACTGAAAATAATCTAGTACCCGCATTAGCAAAGTCTTGGCATGTTACCCGTGATGGTAAAAAAATCACCTTTTATTTACGTAAAGATGTTGCCTTTCATCAAACCGATTACTTTACTCCAAGTCGGTTACTTAATGCTGATGACGTTATCTTTAGCTTCAATCGCATTCTAGATGAAAACCATCCATTTCACATAGTATCTGGCGGCAACTACCCTTTCTTTCAAAACATTGAATTTAGTAAACTTATTAGCAAGATTGAAAAGATCAATGACTATACTATTCGCTTCCACTTGACACGTACGGACAGTACTTTTTTGGCTAATTTAGCCACTGATTATGCCGTTATTCTATCACAAGAGTATGGTCAGCAATTAGCTAAAAATAATGTAGAGAAAAACATTGACACCATGCCAATAGGCACCGGACCATTCAAACTAAAAGAGTATCGGGTAGGGTCAGTTATTCGCTTTTACCGCCATGAAGCCTATTGGCAAACACCTGCACAAATGGAGCAGTTAGTTTTTGATATAACCTCGAGTAACACTGGCAGGTTAACCAAGTTATTAGCCAAAGAGTGTGATGTTATTAGCTACCCTATCGCTCATGAGAAAATCACTCAACGTGCTGATTTGCTATTAGAGTCTGTAACCGCACTGAATGTTGGTTATTTTGCGTTTAATACTACCAAAGCACCTTTCGATAATGTAATGGTGCGCCAAGCCATTAGCTATGCCATTAATAAAAAAACCTTACTCGATACGATTTATCAAGGTCAAGCTGAACAAGCTAACTCAATTTTACCCAATAGCTCATGGGCGTATGATGTAAGTACTAAAGCCCAAGAATTTAATTTATTAAAAGCACAAAATTTATTAACTCAAGCTGGGTACCCTGACGGTTTTACTATGGACTTATGGGCCATGCCAGTACAAAGACCATATAACCCAAATGCCATCAATATGGCCAAATTGATCCAAGCAGAGTTAAAGAAAATCAACGTTAAGGTCAATATTGTCAGCTATGAGTGGAATACATTTTTACACCGTTTGAGCCTGGGAGAGCATCAAACATTTTTGCTCGGTTGGTCTGCAGATCACCCCGATCCTGATAACTTTTTTGCCCCTATGCTTAGCTGCTCAGCCAGAAATACGGGTAGCAACAGAACCTTTTGGTGTAATCAGGACTATGATGATATTATTCAAAAAGCGCTAAAAACGAATAATATCAATAAACGAAAACAGTACTACGCCCAAGCTATGGCTTTACTTTCAAAGGAAGTTCCACTTATTCCTATTGCTCATTCAAAAAGATACCAAGCACGGGGCAGAGATATTATTGGTAAAATAATAGCCCCCTTTGGTGGTATTAGTTTTTATCAGGTAGCTAAACGAACTGCTAGTGAAGAAAAGACGCTAGATGTTAACGGCGATAACAACGGTACTGAGGAAGTGAATTAGCATGCTCATTTTTACTCTACGTCGCTTAAGCTTATTTATTTTCACTATGCTGCTGTTAACACTATTGTCTTTTAGTTTAAGTTTTTTGTTTCCTGGTGAAGCAGTAATTAACCTTTCAGGTGCAATCAACGCAACACCCAGCCAACTGATTCAATTAAATGAAAGCTATCAAACAGATAAAAATATCTTTTTCCAGTACCTAGCCTACCTAACACATATTATTGATGGTAATTTAGGTTTATCAATGGCAAGTCAATCAGTGATCAGCCATGAAATAATGAACCTACTTCCTGCGACTATTGAGCTGAGTATTGTTGCCTTGCTCATTGCCATGTTTGTAGGCATCCCTTTAGGCTTTATTGCTGCTATTAAACACAACAAACCTGCCGACCACATTATTTTGTCTGTCTCTATGCTTGGGTATTCAATCCCCGTTTTTTGGCTAGGTTTATTGGCCATACTGACCTTCTCTATCAGTTTAGGTTGGCTTCCTTCTGCTGGGCAAATTAGTTTATTATTCGAAATTGAACTGGTCACAGGCATTCAATTTATTGATATTTTACTCAGTGATAGTCCCTATAAATGGCAAGCCTTTAGTGACGCGGGTGCACATATTATTTTACCAGCCTGTGTTGTCGCTGTTGCCCCTGCGACTATCTTCATACGCTTAGCAAGAACCTCAATGATTGAAGTGCTTGATACCAGCTATATTCGTGCTGCAAGTGCTAAAGGGTTAACCTTTCAGCAAATTATCTTTAGGCATGCTATTCGCAACGCCTTGATTAAAATTATTCGCCATGTTGGTTTACAATTTGCCAACTTGGTGACTATTGCTATGGTAACAGAGGTTATTTTTAGTTGGCCGGGTATTGGCCGTTGGTTAATTGTGAGTATTGACCAACGTGATTACACTGCCATTCAAAATGGTTTATTAGTATTGTCATGCTTTATCTTCGTTGTTCATATCCTAACAGATTTTATTTATGCCGCTTTAAACCCACTTGCTCGAGGTATTAAGTATGGCTCGTGATAAAATATATTTAGAAGAAGTTTTTCCATCACCTTTTATGCAGCTTTGGTTAGTTTTTCGTAAAACACCAGTTGCAATGGCGGGCTTTAGCTGTTTCATTTTCTTAATCATCTTAGCGATTTTTGGTCCTGTTTTAGCACCTCACTCACCTGTTGAAGGCCAGTTAAACATGCCACTATTACCACCTGCTTGGCATGCAAATGGGGATGTAAGCTACTTATTAGGCACCGACGAGTTAGGACGAGATATGCTTTCCCGTTTAATGTATGGTACCTCGCTTACCTTTGGCCTTAGCTTTATCGTGGTTATTATCTCCCTCGTTGTTGGTGTGATTATTGGTTCTTTGTCTGCTCTCACTTCGGGATTAAAATCCAGTTTTCTTAATCATTTTTTAGATGTGATTTTATCAATTCCTTCCCTATTGCTCGCTATCATCATAGTGGCTATTTTAGGCCCTGGCATTGACAACACAGTATGGGCAGTTGTCATGGTATTAATTCCTCAATTTGTTCATATCACGCGCTATGCCGTCAAAGAAGAGTTTCGCAAAGGTTATGTCTTAGCTTCCCGTCTTGATGGCGCCAGCCCATTTCGCATTTTATATTACTCAATATTTCCTAATATCGTTGATAGGATCATGAGTCAAGCAACATTGGCGCAATCAGCGGCTATTTTAGATATAGCCACCTTGGGTTTCTTGGGCTTAGGAGCACAAATTCCACTACCAGAATGGGGAGCTACTTTAGCCAACGGTTTAGATTTATTTTATATCGCCCCGTGGACGGTCTATTTACCTGGCTTAGCCATTTTATTTGCCGTTGTTGCCACCAACCTTGTTGGGGAAGGAATCCGCCATGCGCTAAAAGTAAGCAAGGAACGTTAATGAATTTATTAGATATTAGAAATTTATCCATAGAGCTAATACACGATGAAGAAAATATCCTTGCCGTTGATAAAGTGAGTTTATCAATGAAGGAAGGTGAAGTTCGTGGCTTAGTAGGCGAGTCTGGCTCAGGAAAATCATTATTAGCACAAGCAATTGTTGCGGTTTTAGATGATAAGTGGCACGTCCATGCTGACCGGTTTCATTGGCGAGGCATAGACTTGTTACGCTTATCAATGCCTGAGCGTAAAGCGATACTTTCTCGCGATGTTGCGATGATATTTCAAGAGCCAATGGCGTGCTTAGATCCTACCACGACAGTAGGAGAGCAACTGGCAGAGGCCATTGATGAAAGTCAGTTATCTGGTTTTTTTTGGCAGAAGCAACAACAACGACGATCCGCGGTAATAAAACTGCTACATAAAGTGGGCATCAAAAAACACAGCGAGTGCATCAAAAGCTACCCTCACCAATTAACTGAAGCCTTATGCCAACGAGTGATGATAGCAATAGCTTTGGCAAGACAGCCCATTTTACTCATTGCTGATGAACCAACTGCCGCGATGGAAACGACCAACCAAGGGCAGGTTTTTCGATTGTTGGCGAGTTTAAATCAGTTAAAAAACATGGCGATTTTGTTAATTAGTCATGATTTAGAGAATATCACCCACTGGACAAACACTATTACCGTTATGTATAGCGGGCAGTTCGTCGAAGCAGGAACCACTGAACAAATTTTTAATAAGGCTATGCACCCCTACACACAAGCATTGGTTGATAGTAGCCCAATGGCAAACCTACATTTACCCGCAAAGTCACGGTTAATGACTTTACCAGGCAGTATTCCAATTTTGCAGCATTTGCCTATAGGCTGCAGGCTAGGCCCAAGGTGTCCACGAGCACAACAAGATTGCGTAAAAGCGCCTTCAGTCAGCAGTTTTCATGGTCATAAGGTAAGCTGTCACTTTCCTTTATTACAAAACCCAAAGTTACAAAAAGCAAGTAGAGCATAAAATGACTGAGTTACTTAAAGTACAAGGCTTAACAAAGTCATATAGTGATAAGGGATCTTGGCTAAATAAAAGTCGAACGACTGTGCTAGATTCAATTTCATTTACCATTGAAGCACATAAAACCTTAGCCGTTATCGGTGAAACGGGTTCAGGAAAGTCTACGTTAGCTCGTTTGTTAGTGGGAGCGGAGCCTGCATCAAGTGGCAGTATTTTTTTAAATGGTCAAGAGCTAAAGTCTGGTAGCTATAAGCACAGATGCCAACACATTCGAATGATATTTCAAGACTCCGGCACAACCCTTAACCCAAGCCTAACCATTAAACAACTGCTTGATGAGCCGTTAAAATTAAATACCTCACTAGATGAGAAGAAGCGTACAGAGCTGATTCGAAAGACACTGCAAAAAGTGGGATTGCTAGGGGATCATATGAACTTTTACCCACATATGTTCTCTGGTGGACAAAAGCAGCGCATTTCGCTTGCTAGAGCGATAATATTACAACCGCAGGTGATAATACTCGATGAGGCATTAGCATCGTTAGATCCATCCCTACGCTCTCAAATGATAAACTTATTGCTAGATCTTCAACAACAAATGGGCTTGGCTTATATTTTAATTTCTCATAACCTGGGGATTATCCGCCATTTCAGCGATGAAATTATGGTGTTATCACTAGGAAAGGTTATTGAAAGTGGAAAAACGCTGGAAATAATGACAAAGCCGCAGCACAAGATAACGCAAAAACTCATGATGGATCAAAGTTTTCAGTTGCGAGCTAAGAAGCTGAAAAAATAGCGAGTGGCGAGTTTCAACACTCGCTACTCGCTTGGTTCACTAATAAGTTGTTGGCTCAGCGATTGCTTTACGGACAACTTTTGCGTCAGCCTTCAATGAATCAACATAACTTTTATAAGCCGATTGAGCTAACTGTGAGGTTTGTTGTTGAGCAATTTGAGGGTTAGCTGCAGCATCTTTTACTTGCACAGCCTGTACTTCAACAAGGGCTAAATTGCCACTACTTAACGCTACGCTAGAAGCAGAAACAGCACCTTCTTTAGGATGAGGTAGTACAAAAGCTTCACGGCTTATGCTCTGATCCAAATCACTGCTGTAACGAGCAACTCCGTCTTTATGTTCAAAACTTGCGTTAAGTTTAGTTAATTGCTCGCTAATATCATTGCCAGCTTTAAATTCTACTAACAAGCCTTCCACGGTATCCTGTGCTTTCTGTGTTGCTTTTTGTGCAACGATAATCGTCTTGATTTGACCTTCAACTTCAGCAAGAGGTTTAACATTGGCTTCTTGATAAGTGTTTAAACGCAAAACTAAAGCAACTTCATCACTCACTTCAATCAAGTCTGAATTCATATTATCTTGTAAGACCATATCAGAAAAAGCAGCATCAATAATTTTTACATTATCAAAAGGAACTGAGTTACCACTACGAGACAACCAAGCTGATGTTTCAATAGTCGCATTCACTTCACTTGCTGCATCTTCAAGGCTATCAGGAAACTCAAAACTAACCTCTGCTAGTTTTTGGCTTTGTTCATAAAAAGCTTCTTGCGCTTGCTCATTACTTACCTTAGCGGCCAATTCGTCTTTTACATCCGCTAAGCTTTGAATTACTTCAGGCTTAAGCTCTGTTAGTTTAATCAGGTGATAACCAAAACTAGTTTTAACTAATTCCGTAATATCGCCAACATTTTGTAAAGCAAATGCCGCTTCATCAAAACTTGCCTCCATTGTGCCCGCGTCAAGGAAATCTAAATCACCGCCATTCTCACCACTAAAAGTATCATTAGACAACTCTTTTGCTAAAGTAGCAAAATCTTCACCTTCGGATAAGCGTGCTAAAACAGCTTCAGCTTGAGTTTTAGCCGTCGCTTCGCTATCACTATCACCCTCACTAAATTCAATCAAAATATGAGACACTCGACGTTGCTCTGCTTGAGTAAAGCTAGCAATATTGCCTTGATAGTAGCTAGCAATGTCTTCGTCAGTCACGTTAATGCCTTTAGCAATGTCGTTAACATTTAAGCTAATATAATTAACTTTAACTTGTTCTTTGTTTTCGAAGCGACCTTGGTTAGCTGTATAGTAAGCCTTAATCTCTTCTTCACTGATCTCAATACCTGATTCAAATTGCTTGGCATCAATAGTGGCAAAACGAATATCGCGAGTTTGGTTTTGCAGAGTAAGCTGCAGTTTTTCTTGGTAAGGTAAATTAAACTCGGAGGCAACAAGCGCTTGGCTTAATTGGCGACGCGTCATTTCTACACGTAAATAATCACGAAAAGCGGATGGTTGAAAAAAACCAGCTTGATTAATAACAGCTAAGTAACGGTTGTTATCAAAAACACCATCAACTTGAAACTCAGGCATTGTTCTGATGGTTTGCTTTAAACGATCATCAGAAACACGGATAGCCATGCTGTTAGCACTTTGATCAATAAGTTTTTCATTAATCAAATTATCTAATACACCTTGGCGGAAATTGGCCATGTAATTGCTATCGTTTGATAAAGTATCAAACATCTCACCAAACTGCTGAGCCATACGACTACGTTGTGCTTGGTAAGCTTTATTAAAAGCCTGTTGGCTAATTTTTTCACCGTTTACTGTCGCCACAGACGTGTCAACTGAATTGGTATAACTACCAATACCTGCTACCGCAAACGTTAATATAATTAGACCAAGAATAATTTTAGCAGTTAATCCTTGCGAACTTTCTCGAATATCTTCTAACATCTTTATCTCTTTTCTTTTTTAAGGTAGAAACCTTATTGAGTCTACTATTGTAAATACAATGATTATCAATAATAGCGACTATAATTTTTGTTGCTCGCGATTTTAGCAGAAGCAGACCATCGCTTGAAGTGTAAGATTAACAAATTATTAATTTAATATTAATTATCGTCTTCAGAAAGCAAAAGACCACCATATGGTGGTCTTTAAATTTATTTCTAATATTGAAAAAAATTGCCCAAAGCAATTTAATCAATATTAGTCATTACAAGCGTCTTTTAATGCTTTACCCGCTTTAAAAGATGGAATTTTAGCAGCAGCAATTTGGATAGTAGCACCAGTTTGTGGATTACGGCCAGTGCGTGCAGCACGGTCACGTACAGAGAAAGTACCAAAACCAACTAGAGCAACTTGCTCACCATTTTGTAATTCTTCAGTTACAGCACCAATAAATGAATCTAATGCACGACCCGCTGCAGCTTTAGAAATGTCAGCGCCTTCAGAAATTTTCTCGATAAGTTGAGATTTATTCACAGTGTATACCCCTTAAATTGTTATTATTACAACGCTATATTTACTTCTCTATAATAAGAGTTTTAATAAAAGTTCGTCCTGCAGAAAAGTAAAGTTACACGATGTAATTTTATTTCTTTTGAACATCAAGCGTCGAGTTTAGAAAAATACTATTACGACTAGACCTCAATCAAAATACCTCTTAGGCATACTTAGCAAGGGGTCTAGCGTTGTAAGCGTAGATAACTTACCATAGTTTCAGCTTTTGCAAAGCCTTTATTTCACTTTTTCCCAAGTTTTTTACTTTTTTTTGCTTTTTTTTGCTTTTTTTACTGATTTACATCAAAAAATCAGCTATCAAGGATAAAAATCACTCTGCCTGCCACTGCTCTACGGGGTGTTCAAGCGCGATTGAAAGCACTTCATCAATCCATTTTACCGGGTGAATAGACAAATCAGCTTTAACATTCTCAGGGATTTCTTTTAAATCACGGGCATTCTCATGCGGAATAATCACCGTTTTAATACCACCGCGATGCGCAGCTAAAAGCTTCTCTTTTAAACCACCTATGGCTAAAACTTCACCGCGCAAAGTTATCTCACCTGTCATGGCAACGTCCGCTTTTACGGGGTTACCTGTTAAGCTGGAAACCAGTGCCGTACACATACCAATACCCGCACTTGGTCCGTCTTTGGGTGTAGCACCTTCAGGTACATGGACATGGATATCACGTTTTTCGTAAAAGTCATCGTTTATGCGTAATTTTTCAGTTCTACTGCGCACCACAGTCATCGCCGCTTGAATAGACTCTTGCATTACGTCACCTAGAGAGCCTGTATAGGTAAGCTTACCCTTACCAGGTACAGAAGCGGTTTCAATAGTCAGTAACTCACCACCTACCTGTGTCCAGGCTAAACCTGTCACTAAACCAACTCGGTTTTCGTCATCGGCCTTACCATAATCAAACCGCTGCACACCTAAGAATTCATCGAGGTTATCTTGATTTATCACGACTTTCTTGAGCTTCTTATCTAATAAAATAGCTTTTACTGCTTTACGACATAACTTGGAAATCTCACGCTCAAGACTTCTCACACCCGCCTCTCGAGTGTAATAACGAATAATGCCGATAATAGCACTGTCATCTATATCAATTTCTTTTGCTTTTAACCCATTGCGCTTTATTTGTTTCTCGAGCAGATGATTGCGCGCAATGTTTAATTTTTCATCTTCGGTATAACCTGACAACCTTATAACTTCCATTCGATCCAGTAGTGGTCCAGGAATATCCATACTATTGGATGTGGCTACAAACATAACATCAGATAAGTCGTAATCAACTTCTAAGTAATGGTCATTAAAAGTAGTATTTTGCTCAGGATCTAAGACCTCTAATAATGCAGAAGCTGGATCACCACGCATGTCTGATGCCATTTTATCAATTTCATCTAACAAAAATAATGGATTTTTCACACCAACTTTTGACATTTTTTGAATTAACTTGCCCGGTAAAGAACCGATATAAGTACGGCGATGGCCACGGATTTCCGCCTCATCACGTACACCGCCAAGTGCCATTCGTATATACTTTCGCCCTGTCGATTTAGCGATAGATTGTCCTAGCGAGGTTTTTCCAACCCCAGGAGGACCAACTAAACATAGAATAGGTCCTTTAAGCTGACTGACTCTTTGCTGTACCGCCAAGTATTCAAGAATACGTTCTTTAACTTTATCTAAGCCAAAATGATCTTGATCTAACACTTCTTGGGCTAAAGCAAGGTTACGTTTTAATTTACTGCGTTTTTTCCAAGGCACATTAAGCATGCAGTCAATATAACTTCTCACCACCGTTGCTTCTGCTGACATAGGAGACATCATTTTAAGTTTTTGCAGCTCAGCTAAGGTTTTCTCTTTTGCTTCGTCTGGCATTTGCGCTTCATCAATACGCTTAGCCATTTGCTCAAGTTCATCTGGTGTTTCATCACCTTCGTTAAGCTCTTTTTGAATGGCTTTCATTTGCTCATTCAGGTAATACTCACGCTGACTTTTTTCCATTTGTTTTTTAACGCGCGTACGAATTTTCTTCTCTACTTGCAGCAAATCTATTTCGCCTTCCATTAATGCCATCAAATGCTCTAAACGCTTGGTAACATCAATAATTTCTAATACTTTTTGCTTATCTGCTAGTTTTAATGGCATATGTGCAGCCATAGTGTCAGCAAGTTGTTGTGCATCATCAATACCTGATACTGAGGTAAGCACTTCTGGTGGAATTTTTTTATTTAATTTTACATAACCTTCAAATTGCGAAATAGCCGAACGTATTAAGACTTCGTGATCTTCGCCTTGTTCGTTTGCAGGGTCTAGGTACTCTATATCGGCACTAAAGTATTCTTGAGTTTCAACAAACCGACTTACGCGAGCACGTTGCACACCTTCAACTAACACCTTCACTGTCCCATCAGGTAGTTTCAACATTTGTAAAATAGTGGCAACCGTACCGGTTTGGTAAACATCGTCTGCTTGAGGATCATCAATGGCAGCATCTTTTTGTGCTACTAAAAAAACTTGCTTGTCATTTTCCATAGCAAGATCTAAACAGCGAATAGATTTTTCACGACCAACAAACAATGGAATAACCATTTGTGGATATACAACGACATCGCGTAAGGCAAGTACCGGGATTTCAACTACAGCAGGTAATTCTTCAGTCATGACTGTCTCTTTTTTCGGAAAGTAATAATTTGCTTAATAAAAAACTATATGGGGAGGAAATTCAACACTTTCAATGCAAGAAATAAAAAAAGAGCCTTTCGGCTCTTTAATTGTATTGCATTGGCGGTTTATTTATTCAGATGCCGCTTGATCTGGTTGGCTGTCATAAATAACTAAAGGTTTAGACTCACCATTAATGGTAGTTTCATCAACCACAACCTTGCTAACGTTCTCCATGGATGGCAATTCATACATAGTATCAAGCAGTACAGATTCAACGATTGAACGCAAACCACGTGCCCCTGTTTTTCTGTCCATCGCTTTTCGAGCAATGGCATGCAAGGCGTCTTCTCTAAACTCTAGTTCAACTTTTTCCATATCAAATAAGGCTATAAACTGTTTAGTTAAGGCATTTTTTGGCTCTTGAAGAATTTGTATTAACGCCGCTTCGTCTAATTCACGCAATGTTGCCAGAACAGGTAAACGGCCAATAAATTCAGGGATTAAACCATATTTTACTAAATCTTCTGGTTCAACGTCTTCTAAGCGCTCCGTTAGAGTGACTTCGTCGTCTTTACCACGAACTTCTGCACCAAAACCAATACCAGTGCCTGTATGGCAACGTTGCTCAATCACCTTATCTAGGCCCGCAAAAGCACCACCACAAATAAAGAGAATTTTGGATGTGTCCACTTGCAAAAACTCTTGCTGTGGATGCTTACGACCACCTTGTGGTGGCACAGAAGCAATAGTCCCTTCAATTAACTTCAATAATGCTTGTTGCACACCTTCACCAGAAACATCTCGTGTGATAGAAGGGTTATCTGATTTACGTGAAATTTTATCAATTTCATCTATATAGACGATACCACGTTGTGCTTTTTCAACATCATAATCACATTTTTGTAAAAGCTTTTGAATAATGTTTTCTACGTCTTCACCCACATAACCCGCTTCGGTTAACGTGGTAGCATCAGCCATAGTAAACGGTACGTCAAGCAAACGAGCTAAGGTTTGAGCAAGTAGCGTTTTCCCAGAGCCTGTTGGACCAATAAGCAAGATATTACTTTTGCCTAGCTCAACGCCATTGTGTGTGTCACCATTGCGAAGTCGCTTATAATGGTTATATACCGCTACAGCCAACACCTTTTTCGCGTGCTCTTGACCAATAACGTAATCATCTAAACTTTCACGTATTTCAATTGGTGAAGGCAACGCTTCTTTCTCTTCTTTTGGCGAAATTTCTTTTATTTCTTCACGAATTATATCGTTACACAATTCTACACATTCATCGCAAACAAATACTGATGGGCCAGCTATTAGTTTACGCACCTCATGCTGGCTTTTGCCACAAAATGAGCAGTAAAGTAACTTGCCGTTATCACCGTCACCACTTTTAATATCGGTCATGCCCTACCTCTAAATCTATTCAATCTGTTAACTACTATTTATTCTATAAATAAATTATAGCATAGTCGTTATTTAATCATTTTTTAAGTGACATTAATTAAATTAATATCACTTAAAATTTATTGCTAAAATATAATTAACCGTTTCTCTGTTCTAATATGGCGTCAACTAATCCATATTCAACCGCACTTTCTGCACTTAAGAAATTATCACGGTCTGTATCTTGAGCAACAGTTTCTAATGGTTGCCCGGTATGCTCTGCCATTAGACGGTTTAACTTATCTTTGATGAATAAAATTTCTTTTGCATGAATTTCAAAATCAGAGGCTTGCCCTTGGAATCCGCCTAAAGGCTGATGAATCATCACCCGTGCGTTTGGCAAACAATAACGCTTGCCTTTCTCACCACCGGAAAGTAAAAATGCTCCCATGCTTGCCGCTTGACCAATACAAACGGTACTGATATTTGGCTTGATAAATTTCATAGTATCGTAAATTGCCATACCAGCAGTAACTGAGCCGCCAGGAGAATTGATATAAAGAAAAATATCCTTTTCTGGACTTTCTGATTCTAAAAATAATAATTGAGCAATAATTAAATTGGCCATGTGATCTTCAACCTGACCACATAAAAAGATCACTCGTTCTTTCAGTAATCGTGAGTAAATATCATAAGAGCGCTCACCTTTAGCAGTTTGTTCAACTACCATTGGCACTAAAGCACTTTCGATAGGACTAGTTGAGCCTTGATTTGTTGCGGGTGAATTAGCTTGAGACATGTTTTGAGAGTTAAACTGAGAATTAAACAATGTATTCTTTCCCTTTATAAAAAGTAAAATGGCTTATATGTTTCCATATAAGCCATTTAAGCGATTGCTTAGCTTAATGTCAATCGAAAACTACGACTGAACAGCGTATTACTTACCTTCTGGGTTCATAATATCTTTAAAGCTAGCTTTTTTGTCTTTTACTTTTGCTTTTTCAACTAAAAGTTCTACCGCTTGCTCTTCTAGAGCAACGTTTTGCATTTGCTGCATTAACTCTTTGTTGTTTGCATAGTATTCAATAACTTCTTTTGGATCTTCATAAGCAGAAGCCGCTGTAGCGATTAACTCGTCCACTTTAGCGTCATCAACTTTGATCTCATTAACTTTGATTACTTCACCTAAAAGTAAGCCAATTTTAACACGACGTTCAGCTTGCTCTGTAAACATTTCGCTTGGTAATTCAGGTAAGTTATTAGGATCCATTTGACCTTGGAAACGTTGCATAGCTTGTTGACGTAACACATCAACTTCTTGAGCAACTAAGCCAGAAGGAACACCAACTTCATGGCTAGCTAATAAACCTTCAAGTACTTGCTCTTTAACCTTAGCTTTAACTGCTTGGGTTAATTCACGTGCCATATTTTTACCAACTTCTTCACGTAAAGCTTCAACACCACCTTCTTCAACACCGAAAAGCTTAGCAAAGTCTTCATCTACTTTAGGTAGTACAGGGCCTTCAGTTTTATGAACAACAATATCAAACTCAGCTTCTTTACCTTTTAGGTTTTCAGCATGGTAATCTTCAGGGAAAGTAACAGAAATCGTTTTCTCTTCACCTACTTTCATGCCCGTGATTTCTTTTTCAAAACCAGGGATCATACGGCCAGCGCCAAGTTCAAGTTCAAAAGCTTCGGCTTTGCCACCTTCAAACGCTTCACCGTCAACACGACCATTAAAGTCAATTGTTAACTTGTCGCCTTTTTTGGTTTTACGCTTGTTTTCCTTCCATGTTTGATGTTGTTTTTGCAACGTTTCAAACATTTCGTCTAAGTCACTATCAGTCACTTCAACAGCAGGACGCTCAACAGTAATTTCCTCTAAGTCTTTTAATTCAACTTCAGGGTAAATTTCAAACGTAGCTTCAAACTCTAATGCTTTACCATCTTCATTGCTCTTAGCAGTAAATTCTGGACGACCAGCAGGGTTAATTTTTTCTGCAACAATAGCATCAACGAAACTACGTTGCATGATTTCACCAGCAACTTCTTGGCGAACTGAAGCACCGTAACGCTTTTGAATAACTGACGGTGGTACTTTTCCTGGGCGGAAACCATTGATACGCTGGGTTTTAGCAACTTGACGAAGACGGTTTTTAACTTCAACATCTACTGTTTCGGCTGGAACAGAAATAGTCAAACGACGTTCCAAACCTTGTGTAGTCTCAACTGAAACTTGCATTTATATACCTCAAAACTTAGCGTGCTACGCTATTTAATATGCATCTAATTATTTTCTGATCAATTCACTTATTCAAGTAAACATAAAGAACAAAAGATGCCTTGCTCATACGAACGGTTAAAATTTGTGACGCAGAATTATAGCGAGGCTTCAAACAAGATACAAGAGGTAAGTTAAAAGGCTTTAATGAGCTAAGATTTTATGGCAGTTCTTTGAATGTATTCAGGTGTTTTTTGAGAAATAAGGAAAAGTGGTCGATGATGCAAGATTACTTTGTACATCCTTAACTTCGCCCTTCGAGTCGCACTGCGTGCGTTCAAATTTGTTTCAGACAAATTTGTCGACTTGCTTCGTGAGTTCTCATCTAGTGGATCGATTGAGTATAGAAGTTAGACAAAAATATCGAGAATTTAAAAAAGAAAGTGGTCGGTGATGCAAGATTCGAACTTGCGACCCCTTGGACCCAAACCAAGTGCGCTACCAAGCTGCGCTAATCACCGATTTCTTAGGCACTTCAACGATAAAAATCGAAAAAGTAAAAGATTGGCAGGCTAAAGGGACTTGTACCCTTGCTTACCCTGAAATAGCGGAATCACCTGTGATAACAATCACTAAGTTAAGCCAACGCTAATTCTAAAATATGGGGTGGCTAAAGGGACTTGAACCCTCGACAACCGGAATCACAATCCGGGGCTCTACCAACTGAGCTATAGCCACCATAATAACATTTTCATACCAGCAATAAGTATGGCACGCCCTGTAGGATTCGAACCTACGACCCACGCCTTAGAAGGGCGTTGCTCTATCCAGCTGAGCTAAGGGCGCACATTACCTACAAGTGCATAACTTTTTCATCTTATATAATAAATAAAGAAAAAGTGGTCGTGATGCAAAATTCAAACTTGCGACTGAACTTTATGACATCCAAAGCAATACTTGTTCTTCCAAATGTACTAAGAAGAAAAGTGGTCGGTGATGCAAGATTCGAACTTGCGACCCCTTGGACCCAAACCAAGTGCGCTACCAAGCTGCGCTAATCACCGACATTTTGCTTTAAACAACTTACCTTCTACTTAAAAACTTAATAGAAAATTAGCTGCTTTCAACGGGTGCGGATATTACCGACTTGCGCTAAGTCAGTCAAACCTTTTTTATAAAAAAATACGTGTTCGTTCACTTTTAACACAACTTGTATAATTAGTGTCGGGAACCTAGGAGATAAGGAGACTGAACATTTACTTTAACTATATCTATACAAGATACAATTATTTAGCTTTATCATAGTAATTTAATCGAACTCTTAGCTATAACTAACTTAGAGATTATGGCAAAATAGCACGGTTTTTATCAGCCCATTTATCTCATTAATTTATTCAAGGTTACAGTAAAGTATTATGACGGCTTCATTGATCGACGGCAAAGCTATTGCCAAACAACTTAGAAACACCGTAAAAGAAAAGGTTAACTTACGTGTTAGTAATGGCCAAAGAGCGCCTGGATTAGCCGTAATTTTAGTTGGCTGCGATGCAGCTTCTCAGGTATATGTGGGTAGTAAACGCAAAGCTTGTGAAGAGGTTGGGTTTGTTTCTCGCTCTTATGACTTGCCAGCGACGACTTCGCAAGACGAGTTATATCAATTAATTGATGAATTAAATAATGATGAGACTATTGATGGTATTTTAGTACAGCTTCCTCTACCTGAAGGGTTAGATGCCAATTTAATCATAGAGCATATTCATCCCGAAAAAGATGTTGATGGCTTCCACCCCTCCAACGTTGGAAAACTTGCCTTACGTCAGCCGGGATTACGCCCTTGCACGCCTAAAGGCATTATGGAACTAATAGAATCAACCGGTGTTAAGCCTCATGGATTAGAAGCTTTAGTTGTTGGTGCATCCAATATAGTTGGTCGCCCAATGACATTAGAGTTATTGTTGGCCGGTTGTACTGTAACCACAACACATAGATTCACCAAAGACCTTGAAGGAAAGGTGCGCAAAGCTGACTTGATTGTGGTTGCCGTTGGAAAACCGTCTTTTATCCCTGGAGAATGGATAAAAGAAGGTGCTATTGTGATTGATGTCGGTATTAACCGCTTGGAATCAGGAAAGCTTGTTGGCGATGTAGGTTTTAATGTCGCTAAAGAAAAGGCGGCTTTTATTACTCCTGTCCCCGGTGGTGTTGGTCCAATGACAGTTGCAAGCTTAATTGAGAATACCCTGATTGCTTGCGAGCAATTTAGCAAATAAGCTCATATAAGTTTCTCTGTGAGATGAAAGAGTACTCAAAAGCAATGGTGGCACACTAGTAGAATAAATAAGCGTAGTTTTTGTAATATCAATAGCTTTCACAGTATTTAACCTTCTATCAGCCAAGTTTCTGCTCAAATTATAAAGGTCTCTGAACTTATTCAGGGGCCTTTTTTCTTTGCCTTAGCATAATATTTTTTACTAGCTAACTACCATTTCATTTACCAAAATAAGCAGCTATATCAAAAGAACTGTCACAATCATTAAATGCCCACTGTGGTGTAATTTATTTTTATAAGCTGTTGATAGTGTAATATGGTAATTAAAGCTCCTGAAGAGCTCAGCTAACAGGCATTATAAAAGTTGAGAGAACAGTTAGTGAACTGCCCAGCGACTAAAGATCACTGGGCTTCTGCGAACCTAAGTTAGGCTGCTTCTTTTTTCTCAGATCCCACACCAAACTCTGATTGCTCAAAGACTTTCGTTTTAGAAGGTGATTTCTGCTGAAATTCGGGCAAGGCCCTGGCAAGTATCCCACTCACTACTAAATCTTTTTCGCCTGTGTTTGCAACAGACTTAGCTGCCGCTAAATCTCTGCACTGGATTGTACCACAGCTTTCACAAGCGAATTCTCTCACACTCAAATCGAATTTATGTTCGTGTTTACATTCGTGACAAATGCCGGACGATTTCACAAACCGACCAATTTCATGGTACACAGCACCATTTAACTCAGCTTTATACTTGGTCAATTCTGTGATCATACCCATCACATTGTCATTCACCATTTGGCCGTTAAATTGCTGCATTCCTTTAACGTTTAAATCCTCAAACACTATAATGTCACTGGTCTTGGCTATCGAACAGGATACTTCGTGAGCAAAGGAAAGCCTTTGTCTTGAGATTTTACCGTGAAGTTTGTTTAGGCGTGCTTTAGTTATTTGCCAGCGACTTGAGCCTTTCTTTCGACGGCTCAACTGGACTTGAATTTGCTTTAATTTTGTTGATGCTTTTTTAAAGGCTTTCGGGTTTTTAGCGTACCAACCATTCGAGCCAACAACCGTGTGTTGACTGTTGATGTCGTAACCTACAAGCGTTGATAGCACTTGCTTTGCACTCTTGCACTCAACTTTTTGAGTCAATGAAATGTACCATTTGCCATGCTTTAATTGGACAGTAGCAGTTTTAATTTTACTCGTTAATTTCCGGTGCAAAACAATAGGTACTTTGCCAACTTTTGGGAGGCTAATCACGCCATTTTCTATACGAATACAATTGGAGTTATTGACGCATCGAAAGCTGTCATCGTGTAATTTCTTATGTTTAAAGCTGATTTTAAAAGTGGGAAACTTTTGTAATCGACCTTTAATGAACGAATTTTTCAGTGCCGTTTCAAGGTCACGAGCCACTTGTTGGGAGGCAGCAGAGTCAAAAGCTTTAAGCCATGAAAACTCATCGAACTTTTTCAAGTCTCGGATCAGGTCAGCCATTTCATTGTAAAAGAGAAATGTTTTGTCATACCTATATCGACGCATATTTTCAGATAACAACAGGTTCCATACGCCACAGGCGTATGCTCCAAACTCTACGAGTTTGGCTTCCTGTTCTACTGTCGGTTTTAGCCGATAATTGTATCTGAGCGTCTTTTTTATATACTGTATAGACTACTGTATAGAATAAAATTATCAAGATGGAATATGAAACTAAATCACACTGCAAGTATCTAATAGCTTTGTATTTAATACTTGTTGTCAAGTATAGAAAACAATTATTGCTCGGACAGCTAGGACAATTCGTTAAATCCTCAATTGTCGAATTGTCCACAAGATCCGATTTTACAGTTGAAGAGATTGAAATCGACAAAGATCACATACATATTCTGATAACAATCTCCCCAAAATACAGCGTTTCTCAACATGTGCGAAATATTAAGCAGCAGACCAACCACAAGATATGGCGCTACGCCACTAATTTGAAAAGGCAGTTTTGGAATGAGAAAACGTTTTGGTCAGACGGTTATTTTGCTTGCTCGGTTGGCAATGCTAGCGCCGAAACAATTAGGAAATACATTCAAGAACAAGGTTAGCGAGTCATCCCAGCGACTAAAGATCGCTGGGTTTTCTCGCTACACCATCGATAAAAAGACTAGTCAAAAGTGATTAAATCCAACTATAATAAAAAAAAGGTTTTAAAGTATTTCATGCTTCGTTCGGCCAACAACATCAATATTTCTCTTAACTCTAGACATTTTATAGTCGCAGTTATATTTGGCACCCTTGGTGCTCTGTAAAACCTATTCCCAATAGAATTAGCATTTTATATAGCGCTACTTAGTGGCAATACTGTCTATATTGTTGCGGCTTCTTTCTTACGCCCACGACTAACCTTATTATGTGCACTTATCTGTGTAACACCACTTTATTTTATTTGGGGTCATCCCTATGGGTTTCTAACCTTTGGTTTAGAGGCTTTATTTATCTCAATATTACGTAAAAAAGGCTGGTATGTTCTTAGCGCAGATCTGCTCTATTTGACGTGGTTTAATGGATTCGACTACCCCAGTTAAGACATAA
>ENA-UZWX01000248-UZWX01000248.1-metagenome-genome-assembly--contig:-Day-4---50m-contig-248_pt1 | contig 37278 bp, 35 predicted proteins | sample MGYA00260347_ERZ794907 | MGnify/ENA metagenome assembly ERZ794907 | reverse complement strand
GAGCAGGCAAATACATACCCAGCAACATATGACGTTTTCGGACGTACATGGTATGTGAAAGGTTCTGTTACTTTTTAAGCACTCTATGAGTACTTGCTAAGTAAGCCGAACTGGCTTGTGGCAAAATCAAAGGGCGATAAGTTTACTTATCGCCCTTTTTTTGTCGGCTCGATGCTCAAACTTTTTAGCAAAAAGCACCTTTGTGCTTGTTTTTTACGCAGCAACGGTCAAAAACAGTTAATATCGACAAATGACTCAACAAGACAAAAACTGGTCAGAATACTGGCAAAATGAAGGAGCTGAAGGCGAAGTCTTTGTCAACAAACAAGGTGGCAAACACCCCTTTTTAGCCCAATACTGGCAACAACTGTTCCGCGAACAAACACTCGACGCCCGTGTCATCGATATCGCGGCAGGCGCAGGTTCAATATTCTCTCATTTGCCGACGACTCATCAATTTGATTTGCACGCAGCAGATATTTCCGGACCTGCCCTCGCAATTCTGAAACAGCGGATACCCGCAACCACGGTCCATGTTTGCCCGGCGACCGAATTACCCTTACCAGACAGCAGTTTTGACTTTGTAGTTAGCCAGTTTGGTGTGGAATACGCAGGCATAGATGCCTTTATCGAAGCCGCCCGGCTCGTCAAACCGGGAGGGCAGCTTTCGCTGTTGTGCCATTACCAGGATGGTTATATCGACAGCAAGAATCAGAAAATGTTAGAGGCGGCGAAAATTGCCCGACACAGCAACTTTATTTCGGATGCCCTGGCGCTGGTCACCAGTGCGTTCAACATCTCCACGTCTTCGTCAACAGCACCTCCTCCTGCAGAGGCTATCACAGAGCAAAAAAATTTTGCTGCGTCTCAACGTACTATCGAGCAAGCAATAAAGCACTGCCCCGAAGGTGCCCACGCACATCTCTATTTCGGTTTTAAGCAACTGTATGAAAGGCGCAGCGCCTATGACCTCGCTGATATCACCAATTGGCTGGAAGAAATGTCAGCCGATATCGACAGAAACATCATGAGGCTGACGGAAATGTGTAATGCCGCTTCATCACAATCGGACATTGAAAAAATCACACAGGCACTCAGCGAGCGAAACTTTATCGGCATCACTCAGGCGCCAGTTATCCTGCCAGAGCACAAACTACCCGTTGCTTGGGCAATTACCGCATTTAAGGTCTAACGCCCAACACGCATTTGAGACGAGGAAATAAAATTAGATGCCTAATCAGGCTTTGCTTAACTCAGCACTATCGGCTCACAAGTCAGGCAACACCGCTCTCGCCGAGCAACGCTATCTTGAGGTCATCAATGGCCCAGAAAATGTTGACTTGGTAGGTGCTGCAAAACAATTACTCGGTTCACTCTACTCTAGCCTTGGTCGCTATCCCGAAGCTGAGGAGCACATGCTTGCATCTCTCGCTCTTCAGCCAAAACAACCCCACGTGCGAAATAATCTGGGAGTTTGTTACAAGCGCCAAGGGAAACTCCAACAGGCCATGGAAAACTTTAATCTGGCGATATCTCTCAAACCAGACTATCTGGCAGCCTACAAGAATCTCATCGGCCTGTTTATGAATCATGCGATGTATGCACAAGCAGCAGAGATATCACAAATAGCACTGGGCGTCTTTCCGCAAGACATGGCGCTAACCCAACAATTGGCGCTGGCCAAACAGGGACTTAAGCACTATCAAGAGGCATTGCAACTTCTACGGGAGTTGCACCGTCTAGCACCCGAGGACCCCTCGATCAGTCACAATCTAGCCGTTACCCTTAGGTTGAGCAACAATCCTACAGAAGCATTAGAAATCTTTGAGCGTCTTCATGCTGCAACCCAAACGCCGAGTTACGAACTCCTTCAAAACAAAGGCAATGCTCATGCAGACCTTGGCCAACTCGAGCAGGCCAGCGAATGTTACAAACAGGTCATCAAGCTTCAGCCAAATTACGTCCCCGCGCACGAAAACTTAACCTCTATTCTCTGGACACTCGGCCAACAATCAAATTTCGTTGACTCGTTTCAGGAAACCATCGAGTCAGGCTTGTCCGATGTGCCGATTCAACAAGCCTATGTTGAGGCGCTGTTGACCGCTGAAAAACCGGACCGGGCATTGGCATTTCTGGCCACCACAAGCTCTCTTCTCGACCCTGAAGATCAACGAGTTGCCGATTTTGTTGCACGTTGTCATCTGGCTCGAAATGACACGGAGACCGCAATCAAGTTTCACAAACGGGCCTGTATAACCCGAGAAACAGCTGTTCCTTATTGGATTGATTATGCCGTGACACTAATTGTTGCGGGAGAGATTGAACAGGCATCGGATATTTTGGAACAGTTATCCGAGAGAGCGCCTGCCGACCAGATGGTGCTTGCGCATCTCTCCCTGTGTTGGCGTATGCTTGATGATCCAAGGGCGCGCATACTAAACAACTTCGATCTTGTCGGCGAATATGAGCTGCCGACTCCACCGGGGTTCTCATCTCTCGCTGAATTTAATATGGCTCTGAACGAATGTTTGACTGAGTACCATACCAGCGAACACCACCCTCTGGAACAAACGCTGCGACAGGGCACACAGACTCAGGGTAATTTGTTCGCCCGAGAAAACCGACTGCTTCAGCTGCTGAAGAACAGTTTCCGCGGAGTCATCACCCGACACATCAAAAAAATGCAGGATATGCCTCCTCCGTATCCTGGATTTTCGACCGAGCGTGACTTTGATTTTGCTGCTTCCTGGTCTGTGCGACTCAGGGATCAGGGATTTCACACCCAACATATTCACCCCATGGGCTGGTTCAGTTCAGCCTATTATGTCGACCTACCTTCGGAACTCGAGTCCAGTGCAGATGACGCATCACCAAATGACCAGGGTGGCTGGATCAAGTTCGGCGAACCCAACCTTAAATGTACGCCACCACTGCAAGCGCAACATATTGTTAAACCTAAGGTAGGCAAACTCATCCTGTTTCCCTCTTACATGTGGCATGGAACTATTCCATTTAAATCTGCAGAAACGAGGACGACTGTCGTGTTTGATGCAGTTCCTTCTGACCATTAATCCTATTTGAAACAAACTATCAGCGGCACCTTATCTAATGTTCTTCCACACACGACAAACACAACAACATGCTACAATTCACTCATCTTTTCACCAGCGGAACCTCTTTATGCGGCGTTTATTTTTTCCTTTCCTGACAGTGTTGTGCTTGATCGCCCCGCTGTCAGATGGCTTCGCCCAAATATCAGCCAGCTCTGCAGATTTCGATACCCAGACAATCACGTTGGCACTCACTCAAGAACCCCCTCAGCTCAACAGTATGAAGGCAACCGATCAGGTGAGTGCGCTGATATTAGGCCATGTAATGGAGGGTCTTCTTAGCTACGATCGTCGCGGAAAAATTATTCCAGGTGTCGCGGAAAAATGGGAAATCGACTCAACTGGCGCAACTTTCTGGTTACGTAAAGACGCTAGGTGGAGCGATGGTAAACCTGTCACCGCAGACGACTTTTTGTTCGCATGGCAAACCGCACTTAAACCTGAGACTGCATCTGAATACAGTTTTATATTGTATTCAATAGGGAACGCAGAGGACATTAACAAGGGCAAGAAACCAACGGAATCGCTTGCTGTCACTGTTGTTGACGACCATACACTAACGGTCGAGTTTGAAACGCCTATTGGTTATTTTGACAAGCTTGTTGCTTTCACTACTTTCTTTCCTGCTCGACGTGACTTTTTTAAGGCTCGGGGCGACAGCTACGGCGCTGACGCAAAAGACTTGCTCTTCAATGGTCCTTTCAGAATGACTGATTGGGTTCACAGTGCATCTTTGAAAATGGTGAAGAATGAACACTATTGGGACAGAGACAATATCCACTTAAATGCAATCAATGCTGACTACATTACAGAGGACTCACGGGCGAGATTAAACCTATACATCGACGGCAAAATTGTCCACACCAGACTCGATGGAGAAACCTACAAAGATGCCCTGACCCAACGACAGCGAATTCGTAGCTTTACTACAGGCTCGGTCTTCTACTTGGAATACAATTTCCGCGAAGACAGGATAACGACAAATCGAAATTTACGTAAGGCTATCCAACATGTATTTGACCCGGAAGAATTCGTCAACAAGGTGTTAGCCACCCCAGGGAATTTACCTGGCCGAAGTCTGTTTCCCGTATGGCTCGGTGGCGTTGAAGATAAATTCCGACGTGAATACAAAGCAGCGGAGCCTAAGATTGATCTGGCACTTGCAAGAGATTATCTTGAAAAAGCAAAGGTAGAATTAGGTGTCGAGAAAATTCCACCGCTCGTATTACTCGTTGGGAACTCACCTACATCAGCAAAACAAGCAGAGTACCTACAGGGCGTATTCAAAGAGAAACTTGATATAGATGTCAAAATCGACATACAGACCTTTAAACAACGTCTAGCAAAAATGACATCCGGTGATTTTGATATGGTCGCTGCTGGCTGGGGTCCCGACTTTGATGACATCATGACTTTTGGGGATCTGTTCGCATCATGGAACCTGAATAATCGAGGCAGATATAACAATCCCGACTACGATAGGCTTGTCCGAATTGGCATGACGAGTGCTGATCCCAAAACGCGAATGGACGCCATGGGGGAACTACAGAGGATTCTCACTGAAGATGCGGTCATCATTCCACAATATGAACAAGGTGTTATTTACCTCATGCATCCGAAAGTTAAGGGTGTCGTGCGCAGGGTCGTGGGCGCAGACCCTGATTTTCGACGTGCCAGAATAGTCAAGTAATACGATAATGTTAGCGTATACATTTAAGAGATTGTTGGCTGGTGTTGTCACCGTTTGGTTTATTGCTACTGCTACATTTATCGCAATGCACTCTGTGCCTGGCGATCCGCTGATGAACGACAAAGCCGTCACAGCAGAAATTCGAGCAAACCTAGAAAAAAAATATGGCCTAGATAAGTCAGGCCCGGAGCAGTACCTCATTTTCATGAGTAACATGTTGAGGGGGGACTTCGGTATTTCCTTCACGCAGCAGAATAGAAAAGTTAATGACATCATACGAGATCATTTTCCTGTTTCCGCCACATTAGGTTTGTTAGCGGTCTTTTTTGCAGCTATCGGAGGTATCGTATGGGGGGCGCTAACAGCGATCTACCGCAACCGCTTGCCGGATATCATCATCATGTTTCTTGTTATCCTAGGCATTTCAGTACCCAGTTTTGTATTCGCTGCGCTTGGACAGTTAAGCCTGGTAAAAATCAATCAACTTCTCGGTTCCTCTGTGATTCCCGTAGCCGGCTGGGGAACCTTCGGACACATGTTGGTCCCCTCTCTCGTTCTCGGTCTTGGTACCATGGCACTACTTACCCGTCTCATGCGATCTTCTATGCTCGAAGTAGTCAATGAAGACTACATTAAAACCGCCAAAGCCAAAGGGCTTTCTCCGATAAGGATCTTCTTCAAGCACCAATTGAGAAACGCTATTTTGCCTGTGTTAACAGTCCTTGGCCCTCAGATTGCCGCGATTACAACGGGCGGGTTCGTAGTAGAGCTTGTTTTCGCCATTCCCGGACTTGGACGATATTTCGTTCAAGCGGTACAGCAACTAGATTATACAGTGATCATGGGGACAACCGTTTTTTACGGCGCATTTCTTGTTTTTATGGTGATTCTGGTTGATATCATTTACGGCTTTGTCGATCCTCGTGTACGCCTCCAGTAGGCATCGGGAAAAACCAAGGCAAAGAGCGATGACGCGCTAATCTGAGTAACAAAGAGCTATGACTGACTCAACACTTTTGAAAACCCGATTGCAAGCTGTCAGCAATCTGGATTTTTCACCTTCGGACACGGTACAAAGCGCCGAGCAAATCTCCCGACCTTCTTTATCCTACTGGCAGGATGCCTGGATTCGATTGAAGAAAAACACCCGGGCGCTTGTTTCGCTTTACATCGTCATAGGTTTAGCACTCTTTACCCTAGCAGGCCCCATCCTATGGCAAGTTGACCCAGCGCTTCAGGACCTGAATCAGTTATCACAGGCGCCCTCTTTACCGAAACAGGCGATTTTTGTTGAAGAACACACCCGCTGGGAAGGCATTGTGCTTGAGAACTTTCCGGCAGAGCCAGAGGCGTTTCTGGACGTGCTTCCAGCGCCCACCAACCTCCGTACAGCAGAGACAGCAACGACCCAAGCCGTCCGTATAGCCTGGGATCCCGTTGTTGGTGCTGGTGGGTATGCCGTTTACAGAAACCAACACCTACCGGAAAGTATCAACGACCTTGGTTTACCGCTTGGCACAAAGCTCGCAGGCAACGAAGTTAGCTACGAAGATCGACTTAACGTCGAGGGTCGCGATTACTATTATTCCATTGTCTCAACTGACGGATATGATGAGTCTGACACTTACATCACGTTAAAAGTCACCCCTGACCTTGCTATTACAAAAACAGAAGCTTTGTCTCGGGGGCTTATTACTGAGGAATCAATCGTCGCAAATGGCGAAACGATCGATCTGGAGTTTCATCCATTTGGCACAGACTACCTCGGTCGCGACATGCTCGCCCGTCTGATGGAAGGCGCTAGAGTTTCCCTTTTTATTGGCATCGTCGCGCCTTTTCTTTATGTCATGTTCGGCATTTTCTACGGCGGTTTCGCGGGCTACTTCGGCGGTAATCTGGATGCCATTCTGATGCGATTTGCAGACTTTGTCGTCGCACTCCCTTTTCTCCTGTTCATGATTTTGTTCAAGATAGCTTTTGGCATCGGACCAGGCGAAAGCGGTGTGTTACCGATGCTAATAGCATTGGTGCTGCTGGGTTGGCCAGCGACCGCGAGACTTGTTAGGGGGCAGGTTTTACAAATCAGAACGCAGGGCTATATCGAAGCGGCCAGACTATTGGGCGCGAAAGACCATTATCTGATCATTCGTCATATCATCCCTAACACCATGGGTGTCATTTTGGTGACGCTAACCTTCGCCGTGCCGGCTGCAATTTTTACTGAAGCTTTTTTGTCATTTATTGGTATGGGCGTTGCGCCGCCCACACCCTCATGGGGTTCGATGTGCAACGAAGGTGTTAAAACCATGCTAAGTCACCCTCATGAACTGTTCTTTCCAGCGCTGTTTATCAGCACCACCGTACTCGCATTCAACTTGCTTGGTGACGGGTTAACCGAGGCGCTAGACTCACGCATGCGATCAAGAGAATAGCAATGACAGATTCAATACTCGAGGTAACTGATCTAAGCGTCGAATTTGCCACCTATGGCGGCCGAGTAAAGGCTGTACGAGGAGTCAGTTTCGACGTTAAAGCCGGAGAAACTCTGGCGATCGTCGGAGAGTCCGGTTGCGGGAAGTCGGTCACTGTACAGTCATTAATGGGGATTATCCCAATGCCGCCAGGTGAAATTACTGGCGGCGTCGCGAAACTCAACGGCAAAGATATTCTCGGCTTAACATCAAAAGAAGCGAACGAATTCCGCGGAGTGAAAATAGGCATGATTTTTCAAGATCCTATGACCTCGCTGAACCCTACGATGACAATCGGTGATCAAATCGCCGAAACGTTAATGGTACATCGGGGCATGGGTAAAAAGGATGCATTTGATCGAGCGGTAGAGTTACTCGACAAAACCAAGATTTCTGAAGCGGCAAAGCGAGCAAAACAATATCCTTTCGAATTCTCAGGCGGCATGCTCCAGCGGGCGATGATCGCGCAAAGCCTCGCCTGCAACCCCTCACTATTGATTGCGGATGAACCCACGACGGCACTGGACGTCACCATTCAGGCACAAATTCTCGAGTTAATGTCTGAGCTTCAGCGTACCGAAAACATGTCAATTATTCTTATCACTCACGATCTAGCTGTGGTCGCTCGCATGGCGGACAGAGTTGCGGTGATGTATGCCGGTCAGATTGTTGAGTCTGGCACAGTCGATGAGATTTTCTACGAATCAGCCCATCCATATACACTCGGACTCCGAGCAGCGATGCCATCAAATAAGACAACCCGCGAGAAGAAGTTAACACCGATTCTCGGAAGCCCCCCGGACCTGTTTCATCCTCCTACAGGTTGCGGCTATTTCGCCCGTTGCCCCTATGCCATGAAGTCCTGCGAGAAGATGCTACCTCCAGAGTGTCTACTCACCGCCGAGTCAAACCACCAATCCAGATGTTGGCTCCAACACCCGGATGCACCCGAGGTCCAGGAATTGTTTCAACCCGCCCGTACTCAAGAGGAAGCCCCTGATGCTGGTTAAAACAGAAAACCTGAAGAAGCACTTTCAGATTGGTCGAGGTCAAAATTTACACGCAGTCGACGGACTCTCCATCGAAATCGCAGAAAATGAAATTCTGGGCCTGGTCGGAGAAAGCGGTTCTGGAAAATCAACTTTTGGTAAGACGCTCATAGGGTTGCATCCTGCCACTTCAGGCAAAGCTTATTACAAGGGGGAGGAATTACCACAAAGATTCACCGCCGCGGACCATTTGAAATACTCTCGGGAACTTCAAATGATTTTTCAAGACCCTTACTCCTCTCTGAATCCTAGAATGACCGTGTTAGATATTGTTGGGGAAGGCATCTCAATTCAAGGACAACACACACAAAGTCAGGTCAAGGAGCTTGTGGCCGAGTGGTTGATAAAAGTTGGGCTTAATGCAGACCACATGTCCCGCTACCCTCACGAGTTTTCTGGCGGACAGCGACAGCGAATTGGCATCGCTAGGGCAATGATTATAGAACCCAGATTCGTCGTCTGCGACGAGCCTATTTCAGCTCTTGACGTCTCTGTTCAGGCCCAGGTAATCAATCTGCTTGATGAACTGAAACGCTCAATGGGTCTGACCATGCTCTTTATCGCTCATGACCTCTCGATGGTCAGATATGTATCAGACCGGATGGCAGTCATGTATTTGGGTACGCTGGTAGAAATGGGACCATCAGATCAGGTGTTTTTCGAGCCACAGCATCCCTATACAAAACTACTTATCGAATCTAACCCAGAACCTGACCCCAGGCTCGAAAGAGAACGTGGATTTGTACCAATACAGGGTGAAATCACTTCGCCTGTCAATGTAGGCGCAGGCTGCAGGTTTGCCGACAGGTGTCCCAGTATGTCAGAACAATGCCAACGGGAAACGCCACCGATCACTCAAATTGCCAGCGACCACGTGGTCAGCTGCCATTTGTTTAGCTGAATAAGATTCAAGTGATCAGGCGCAGGTGTCGAGAAAACCTAAACACTTGTCTGCCATCCGGGTCACTGAATGTTCATCGGTATATTGTGACAGTCCGGCTATCGGTACCCAGGCAAGATCGTGGGATTCTTCACTGATGACATAATGATCGTCACTTCCGCACTGGATAAGAAATCGGCAGTCATAGTGGAAATGTTCAGGTTCATTTTTTCGTGCCGGAATAAGATGAATATCAATATCCAGTATCGCCGACGAAGGTAAATGTAATGCGCTAAGCCCGGATTCTTCCGTCGCCTCTTTCAGCGCTACCTCAGCAACATCAGACATGCCATCCGCATGGCCTCCCGGTTGCAGCCATTTGTTCAGCTTCTTGTGGTGAGTCAGTAGCGTGCGTGACGCAGACTCATCAATGATCCAGGCAGACCCTGTTACGTGGCCTGCTAGCAGTTCGCGTGAAAAACAATCCGGGTTTTCCCTGACGAACCGCTCGAGATGACCAGTTGTCTCTACCTCCAGCGGATAACGAAGGCGATAGTCCGCGATAAGTTCGAGCAGTTGGGTGCGATGGGGCATAACTACCTCAGCTGCCAGACGCTTCTGAAAAGCATATTAGGCAATATCGACCAACCTTGGGGGCGGCAAATTAGTATTTGATTGCTCATCAAACAAATCGACTAATTGCCCTGTCATCGCGTCGCCAAGTTGATCGGCATCGGTGATCGTCACCGCACGGCGGTAATGATGTGTTACATCGTGACCAATGCCGATAGCAACCAATTCAACCGGAGACTGGTTTTCAATTTTATCGATCGCGTATTTCAAGTGTTGCTCGAGATAGTTACTGGAGTTGACCAACAGCGTGCTGTTATCTACCGGCAAGCCATCAGATATCACCATCAGAATTCGTCTGTCTTCAGGACGACCTACAATTCTATTGTGAGCCCAGAGTAGCGCTTCACCATCGATGTTTTCTTTCAGCAGTTCTTCCCGCATCATCAATCCAAGATTACGTCTGGCTCTGCGCCAGGGCATATCTGCCGCTTTGTAAATGATGTGTCTAAGATCATTCAAGCGCCCCGGTTGGGCAGGTTTTCCATGCTGAAGCCACATCTCTCTGGATTGGCCGCCACGCCATGCGCGGGTTGTGAATCCAAGAATCTCAACCTTTACCGAGCAGCGTTCGAGAGTTCGACCCAGTATGTCAGCACACATCGCTGCAATCGTGATGGATTTACCTCGCATGGATCCTGAACTATCGATCAACAGTGAAACGACCGTATCTTTGAACTTCATATCCTTTTCTTGCTTAAAAGCAAGGGGATGAAAAGGGTCCATAATGATATTGGTCAATCTGGAGGTATCAAGCGCACCCTCTTCCAGATCGAACTCCCAGGTCCTATTTTGCTGGGCCATCAGCTTTCGTTGAAGCCTGTTTGCTAACTTGCTGATGACTATTTGCGAGTTCTGCAAATGTTTATCGAGTACTCCTCGAAGACGTTCAAGTTCAACGGGCTCACATAGTTCATCGGCAAAAACGACTTCATCGAAATTGTCCGCATAGAATTTGTATTCGCTTTCTTTCGGGCGCAGCCAGTTTTGTTCGGCGAGCGTATCTGGCGGTGCACCGGCTTCGTCTTGCTCACCCTCACCCTCAGCCATATCCATTGCATCTACATCTACCGGCACTTCACCCTCAATGGCATCCGATAGATCAGCATCAGCGCTCATTTCCTGATCAGAACTTTCACTTCCAGTTTCAGTTTCCACCTCTTCCGCTTCCGCGTCCTGATCTTCGGAATCGGCATCGCTGTTTTCTTCGCCCCACTGATCGGACAAACCAAGATCATAAATCATCTTGTGCGCCAGCTTTGCAAACGCTTCCTGGTCGTACATCGCATCGCCAAGGGCTTCTACCTGATCACCGACTTGGCTGTGAATATGATCACGCCACAAATTGAGGATATCCGCCGCGGGCTTTGGCAAATCACCGATGAGTTGTTCCCGAATGTAAAACCCAACCGCTTCGCCGAGGGGAGAGTCCTCCTGCCTCACTACATTGTCGAACCCTTTCTCGATACAATGCTGCCCTAACTCAGCTGTCAGGTTGTCTTGGACACCTCGCATCAAGTATGAGCCTATCGCTGCAACTCTTGCATCTTCAACGCAATCGAATACTTCCTGCGATATACCGGCATCTGGGCGACTTTTTGTGTGTTCGACTTCATCGTGAAAACGGGCGTTCAGCGCAAATTTGTCAGAGGTTCCACGCAGTGCCGCGAGTTCGGCATCCGTCAGGCCGCTGCCTTTATCAGGCAAGGGAATACGCGCTCGATTCCCCTGAATATAAGCTTTACCGCGACCAAAACTCACCGATAACTCTTCATTACCGGATATCGCCTTCATCGTGGCCGTTACTGCCTGTTTAAAGACCTCTGTTTGATCATCTAGCTGGGACATTTTAGTTACGCTAATACCACGTTAGAACTTGATTCAGGCAGTTCTTCACCCATACAACGCTGATAGTATTCAGCGACAATAGGCCGTTCTGTCTCGTCACACTTGTTGAGAAACGTCAGGCGGAAAGCAAACCCATAGTCGTTAAAAATGCGCGCATTTTCCGCCCACATAATGACCGTTCGAGGAGACATCACAATCGAGATATCACCATTGATGAAGCCCTGACGAGACAACTCAGCAATAGAAACCATGTGCGAAACAGTCTTGCGATCAATCTCAGGTAACTTGGAGCAAACAATGTCCGTTTCTTTCTCGTGACTAAGATAGTTCAGCGTTGTCACAATATTCCAACGGTCCATCTGACCCTGGTTAATCTGCTGGGTGCCGTGATACAAGCCCGTGGGATCGCCTAAACCAATCGTATTTGTCGTCGCGAACATCCTGAAAAATTTGTGCGGTTCAATTACCTTACTCTGGTCAAGCAAGGTCAACTTTCCTTCGACCTCGAGTACACGTTGAATAACAAACATGACGTCGGGTCGACCCGCGTCGTACTCGTCAAATACCAGCGCGCAGGCATGCTGGAGCGCCCAGGGCAACAACCCTTCTTTAAATTCGGTGATCTGTTGGCCATCTTTCAACACAATGGCATCTTTACCTACAAGATCAATACGGCTGACATGACTATCCAAGTTAATTCGAATACAAGGCCAGTTAAGACGCGCAGCAATCTGTTCAACATGCGTCGATTTTCCTGTGCCATGAAAGCCCTGAATCATGACGCGACGGTTATGGGCAAATCCTGCGAGAATCGCCAATGTTGTTTCATGATTAAACAGATAGCTCTCGTCAATGGGTGGCACATGATCGCCACGTTTTGAAAACGCGGGCACCTTCAAATCAATATCTAAACCAAAAACTTCACGCACATCAATTTGCGTATCCGGTATTCCATCCCCTAACAGGGCTTTACCTTGTTCCGTCATTACGACCACTACCTTTGTTGCTGAACACTATTGTTAATTTCCTGACCAATCACATCTCGTTTATCGTCTTCCACTGAGCGTTTCACCAAGCATTTCACCAAGCATTTCACCGAAGGAAGAGAACATAAAAAATCCCACGAGACAGCCTTGATAACACTCAGCAGCCTGGGTGGGACACATGGTCTGATCTTTCAGATCCGCGTAGCCGAAAACCGAAGGGGTTGGTATTAGCGAAGACGAAAGAATAGCGAGAAAATAGGTAAAATACCATCAACAAACCATCATCCGGTTCAGTGGCTGATACCCAAAACCACGCGGGTTCAAAAACAGAGATTCAAGCAGCTAATTTGCTTCCAGACAGGTGTAACACCAGACTGGTTAATTCATCCCAGGGATTGCCTTGACCGATACCTTTGATCATTTTGTCAATGCGCGACAAATGCTGGATCATCGATTCAAAATCGACGACGCTATGCGCGCTGACGCAACGCCCCACCACCCGTGTGCGCTTACTCATGACTCTCTGACTACGCATCACCGCGTCTACGCTTTGACCTGCTTCTGTTGCCATTGCTATTTTGATTAGACTTCTGATTTCACGGGCAAGCATGCGTGTGATACCGAGCTTTTCCGCATTTTCCAGCCGCAAATTCTGCAAAATCTTCAGGGCTCGACGACTATTTTGGCTCAAACTGGCATCAATGAGCCCGAAAACGTCATAACGAGAATTATCTGCTACACCTGACTGAATGTCGGGAACATCCACATGACCATCAACGCAACTTAGCCTTAAACGCTCAATATCCTGAACCGCGGCCAGCAGATTGCCCTCGATACGCGCTGCGAGCGCATTAATCGCTTCACGTGTCGCATTCAACCCGGCAACCTTAAAACGCTGACCTAACCAACTCGGGAGATCCTTGGGCTCTATTGGCCAGATTTGAACAAAAGCACCACGTGCTTCCAGCGCTTTAAACCACTTGGTTCCCTGACTTCGTTTGTCCATCTTTGGAAGCACGAGCAACATACAGGTGTCTTCGGGAATATTTTCAGCAAACTGTGTTAAAGCTGCACCACCCTTATCTCCGGGCTTTCCATTAGGTAAGCGGATTTCGAGTATTTTTTGTTCCGCAAAAAGGCTCATACTGTTGGCACTAAACAGAACCTCCTCCCAATCAAAATTTGCTTCCGCATGGAACAAATCCCTCTGACTGAACCCTGCTTTTTTTAACTGGCTTCGAATCAAATCACAAGACTCTTGCACTAACAGCGGTTCATCACCGCTGACGATATAAATCGGGGATGCGCCCTGCTTGAGTTGTGCAACAAGTTTATTTGGATAAACCTTCATAGGCTTTAACCGGCCGGTTGGGGCGCTTGCGCTGCCTTCATGCTTGCATTGATTCGTTGCAATAACTGGCCGATGACATCGCGCCTCATTTCCTCATTGAGCAGTGATTCTTCCTCATTGCTGCCGACCAAGCTTGAACTATCAAATGTATAGATTCGCTCAGTACGAATGCGCGTGGGCGGAATAAGGACATCCCCACCCCTCGTCAATACTTCAAAGCCAACTTCCAGCGTTAATTCATATTCAGCCACGTTAATTTGCCCTGTTGTCGATACAGGCCTTCGGCTAAACCTTTCACGATCGAGACGAATGCTCACTTGCGCATTGCCGTTGCTAGTAAATTCAACGCCCGACTGCTCCAAGGAGTCAATCAATTCTCGCGCCAGCGCACCGCTATTATCGATAGCGTTCAGATAGACAGATTCAAGCAGTATGGTTGTCTGCCCAGTCCCCCGAAGCTGAAACCCGCAACTCGATAGACCCGATGCAATAACGGCCAGAAGAATGACAACACGGGCTACAGATCGCTTTTGATCTGCTGCGTTACCAAGCCGATTCAGGGCAAAGTTAATTCGACTGTAAAAATGTGTGAGCATAGTCATTACGATACAACGAAATTGATGAGCTTATTTTTTACATAAATGATTTTTCGTACATTCTTGCCTTCGAGAAAACGGCTTACATTATCGTCCTGCTTCGCTATTAGCTCAACACCTTCCTGTGGTGCGTCGACGGGAGACTCAAATTTGCCACGTAGCTTTCCGTTCACTTGCACAATAAGTTCGACACTGGTCTTTTCAAGCGCACTTTCGTCAACGCCCATCCATTCTGCTGATTCCAGCGCAGTGCCAGTCAGGTTAGCCCACAATTGATGACAAATATGAGGCGTAATTGGCGCCATCATCAATAACGCCGCAGACAATGCTTCCTGCACAACTGCACGCCCCTGCGCACTGTTGTCATCAAATTTAGCAACGTGATTCATCAATGACATCACGGTCGAGACCACCGTGTTGAAATTTAGTCGACGTCCGTAGTCATCATCTGCCTTCATTAACGATTCATGTACGATCCTGCGCAACCCTTTCTGCTTGTCATTGAGACTCGACACATCAAGCGGCTCGGTTTTTCCTCGCGCCACATGTTGCTCCACGCCTAACCAAAGTTTCGTTCTTAACCAGCGTCCAGCAGATTCAACCCCGTGTTCTGACCATTCAAACGATTGCTCAGGAGGCGCGGCAAACATCATCGCCATACGCACAGCATCAGCACCATATTTGTCTAACAACTTCTGCGGGTCACCCGCATCACCTGCGGATTTTGACATTTTGGCGCCATCTTTTAAGACCATACCAAGAGACAACAACCTCTTAAAAGGCTCATCGCCATCAACCAAACCTTCATCCCGCATCACTTTGTGAAAAAATCGAGCATAGAGGAGATGAAGAATTGCATGCTCTTCGCCGCCGACATAGTGATCAACTTGCCCCCAGTACTTAGCTCTTTCATCTAACATACCGTCTTTAAAGCCACTGCTAGCAAAGCGGGAGTAATACCATGAAGATTCCATAAACGTGTCAAAGGTATCTGTTTCTCGTTCAGCATCTCCTCCACATTTGGGACAGGGGACTTGCGACCAAGATGGCATCTTCTTGATTGGAGAACCGACACCTTCAAACGCGACATCTGTAGGCAGCACTACCGGTAACTGATCATCGGGCACGGGAACCGAACCACAGGCGTCGCAATTAATAATCGGAATAGGGCAGCCCCAGTACCTCTGGCGGGAAACACCCCAGTCTCTGAGCCGATAATTAACCTGTTTTTCTCCTAGCCCCTTGCTAGCTAATGTTGCAGCGACCGCATTAAAAGTATCTGTAAAGTTTTTACCCGAAAATTCACCAGAATTGACCGAAATACCATTTTTGGTCAGGTAGGCTTCCTTCTCAATGTCGCATGTGTCGTTCGAGCCTTCAGCCGGTGCGACCACCTGAATGATTGGTAACTCGTACTTTTTCGCAAATTCCCAGTCTCTCTGATCATGCGCCGGCACCGACATCACCGCGCCGGAGCCGTATTCCATCAGCACAAAATTGGCAACCCATATAGGGACACTTTCACCCGTCAGAGGATGCGTTGCCACCAACCCCGTATCCATACCCAACTTTTCAAGTTTCGCCATGTCCGCTTCGGCAACTTTTACCCTGTTACACTCCGCAAGAAATGCCTGCAGCTCTGGCTTTCCATTTGCCGTTGCAGTCTTAGCAGCGGCGAGCGCAACGGGGTGTTGGGCGGCGACGGCAAGATAAGTTGCGCCCATCAGCGTGTCAGGCCGGGTCGAATAGACATCCAGTTTTTCGACCGGCAATTGCTGGGACGCGGGCACAGGAAATGAAATCTCAACACCCTCAGAGCGCCCTATCCAGTTGCGCTGCATTGTTTTAATTTTTTCTGGCCAACCGTCAAGCCCATCAAGGTCATTCAACAACTCTTCTGCATAATCAGTGATCTTCACAAACCACTGAGCGAGTTCGCGACGCTCAACCAGCGCATCAGATCGCCAACCCCTGCCGTCAATTACCTGCTCGTTCGCAAGCACCGTCTGGTCAACCGGATCCCAATTCACCCAGGCCGCTTTTTTGTAAACCAGACCTCTTTCGAACATTTTTGTAAAAAACCATTGCTCCCAGCGATAATACTCAGGTTCACAAGTTGCAAGCTCGCGACTCCAATCATAGGCATAACCCAGGTTCTTCAACTGATTTTTCATGTGTTCGATGTTTTGCATCGTCCACTTCTGGGGCGGCACATTGTTCTTGATCGCTGCGTTTTCTGCGGGCAAACCAAAGGCATCCCATCCCATCGGCTGCATCACATTCTTGCCCTGGAGTCTTTGGTAGCGCCCGATGACGTCGCCCAGTGTGTAATTCCGGACATGACCCATATGAAGTTGTCCGCTGGGATACGGAAACATGGACAAGCAATAAAACTTTTGCTTTTCGCTATTTTCGCTTGCAACGTAAATGCCGGAGTCATCCCATTCTTTTTGGACAAGGGATTCAGCTTGACGCGGATCATAGCTTTCGCCCCTTGAGGCTTCTTGATCCGAAGTTTGATTGCCGGGTGATTGTTCAGTCATTTGTGAGTTCTTGTCCGAAATTCGATGATATTTAGTTAAAAGTGTCGACCCTTTTCATTCGTTTGCCATGAGATGAACAAGTCACCGAACGATGGGGATGCTGCACGTAGCCTTTATTGTCCATACTTGGACGAGCGCCGGCGAAGCATGCTAAAAAAACGAATTCTACCTGATAGAGCCCGGTGATACATTCACTAATAAGGGGTTTGACGCGCGTTGGTCGCGTTAGTCCCGTTGGACCCGAAAAATTAAGCAGGCGTACATGCGGTTTCGATCCCGATATCCCACCATGCGCATAAAGTTTTTGATATGGCGGATCGATCTTATGACAAAAACCTTGCTCGCTTCGCTCATGATCTACTTTGCTACTGCTAGGTGACTCTACTAAATCAAATAGATGATTTACGCCCGCTAAAAATAAGACACAAAACTACGAGCAAAGCGGCCCCGAGAACCGGAGTATTCCCCAACCAGGCGTAGGGAGTCACGCCTTTCATCGCGCGAACCTCACCCCTTAAAACGCCNNGGCTCGAACTGGGGTAAAGAACCCTGCACCCTACCTTTGTGATCAATAATCGCGGTAATGCCGTTGTTGGTTGCCCGCACCATATATTTACCATTTTCTATCGCCCGCATTCTCGCCATCTGAAAGTGCTGCCAAGGCCCAATAGAGTCGCCAAACCAAGTGTCGTTACTCATTGTAATCAGTATATCCGGGTCAGTTACGGTTCGCCGAACAAGATCACCAAAAACAACTTCGTAACAAATAGACAATGATAACGTCAGATCACCCGCCGTCAGCGGCGTCTGCTTTTCGGGCCCTGGCTGATTATGAGACATGGGGAGATCAAGGAAAGTAATCAAACCTCGCAGCTGATTTTCGAGAGGTACATATTCTCCGAAGGGCACCAGGTGCCGTTTGACATACTGCCCACTGCCTTGGCCAATCGACACGGCGGAATTCTGAAACCCGCCATTAGAATCTCTGTCGGGTATCCCGAGGACAAGAGTCGAGCCGCTGTCGCCGGCTATCCTGTCCAGTTTTTCGAGTTGCCCAAAGGCATTTTGACGGAAAAGTGTAATNNTGATCAATGTTCCCCTGCACTGCACTGACCGTGACAACTCTATCACCAGCCGTGTGCTCATAATTGCTAAGGATAAAACCCATGCCCCAGATTACGACTACAACAACCAAACTCGTCCTCGCAAGACCTGTATGAGCCGGTTGCTTTGCCACCTGAAGATAAAGAGTAGCCGCAGTAACCAGCGCCAAGACACTCAAGCTGTACACACCCAGCACTGGCGCGAACCCGACGAGTGGCGTCTCAATATGAGCATACCCAAGCAGCAACCACGGAAAACCGCTGAACAACCAACTCATCACCCATTCTCTAAGCACCCAAACCGCAGGAAAAGCTAACAACAACCCAAAGGGGAGAAATCGAAAAAAACGCAAATAGATGTAGCCTTGGACCGCAAACAGCAAGGATATCGACAGCGCAAACAGCAACACGAGAAACGATGCAAGTAGCAAAGACGCGCCACCATGCACATGAATGCTTACAAAGACCCAAGAAATACCGCTCGTATATAATCCCACGCCAAATAGATAGTACCGGAGCACGCCTGTTAGACGTTTAACCGATTGAGTCACGGTCAGCAGCAATATCAAACTGACAATAGCCAGCGGCCAAATATCGAATGGTGAAAAACTGAGGGTGCAAATCACACCAGCGAGAACAGCGACAAGATGTCCTCGCCAATCGGCTCCTGTCAACAATGAAGCCTGTATATTCCTGCTGCGCGCGTCCGACACAACGATCAGATCAAGCCGGAGGGATCAGGTGAAGCAGCCGTATTCTTCGATTATCTGCATTTAACACCTTGAACTGAAAGCCCTCTATGTTTATTTCTTCATCTCTCTCTGGCAAATGCCCAAAATGCTGAGTGACGATACCACCAATCGTGTCGTACTCCTCTTCACTAAAGCTCGCCTTAAAGAACTCGTTAAATTCGTCTATCGGTGTCAGCGCCTTCACCGTAAAATCACCTTCCACATGAGACTTGATAAAGTCCTCATCACCAAGGTCATACTCGTCTTCGATGTCACCAACAATTTGCTCTAGCACATCCTCAATGGTGACAATACCGCTCACGCCACCATACTCATCGTAAACAACAGCGAGGTGATTATGTGTGGATCTGAACTCCTGCAACAAAATATTCAGGCGTTTGCTTTCAGGAATTGCGGTACAGGGTCGCAGCAGATCCCTGAGATTGAACTTTGTTTTTCGATCCTTGAGCGCTAGTGGCAACAGATCCTTGGCAAGCAAAATACCAACAACGTCATCCGGGCTTTCTCCGATGACTGGAAAACGTGAGTGACCGGATTCGATCACAACCTGCAACAATTCTTCGGGCGACATATCCATGCGGACAACAGCCACCTGCGAGCGCGGAATAATAATTTCCCGAGCTTGCATCTCGGCTACGACCAAAGCACCTTCTATAATGCTTAGAGCCTCAGCGTCCAGTAACTGACGTTGTTCGGCTGCCCGAAGTGTTTCGATCAGTTCACTGCGCGAACTTGGCTCACCTGTAAGCGCCATACCAAGTCGCTCTAACCAGCCCCTGTCGCTACTCGATCCTTCCTCTGCCATGACTAATCTTCCTAACTCTGGTGCTGGGCACTAAACGCGCAACCCTTTGAGCAACATTTACTGTTGGTACGGGTCATCGACCCCCAACCCTCTGAGTATACTGATCTCAATTCGTTCCATCTCTTCTGCTTCTTCGTTCTCAACGTGATCATACCCAAGTAGATGCAACATGCCATGAATAATCAAATGTGCAAAGTGCGCGCGCGGTTCTTTCACCTGCGTCTGCGCCTCCGAGACAACAACGGGGGCACAAATAACAATATCACCCAAAAGGTTGGCACCAACGTCGAGTTCAATTGATTGAGGAAAGGCAAGCACATTAGTCACCTTGTTCACGTCACGATAGTCTCGATTTAAACCTTTGATCTCGGATTCCGAGACGATTCTCACACACACCTCGGCTGGTTGGCCATCCCCGCCGAGGTTTCTCAAAACCTCGCAAGCCCAGCGACAAATGTCAGCATTACCCGGCATCCAGGATTCAGCTTGCACGGCCCACTGCACATCAACCTGATGCGGCAATGCGCTCCCGGTCAAATCCTCTGTCGATTTCTCGGTCATCAGCGCCTCAGCCATTCTCACTTCGATCGTAGGCTTCAACGATCCTCTGCACCAGCGGATGTCTGACAACATCTCTGGAACTAAAGTGCGTAAAGGATATCCCATTGATATCCTTAAGCACCGTCAGTACATGGCGCAGCCCGGACATCGTTTTGTTGGGCAGATCTATTTGAGTAATATCACCGGTCACGACTACAGTAGAGCCGAAGCCAACCCGTGTTAAGAACATTTTCATTTGCTCCACGGTTGTATTTTGACTTTCATCAAGAATGATGTAGGAATCATTCAGTGTTCGGCCCCGCATATACGCCAAAGGGGCGACCTCAATCACGTTCTTTTCAATGAGCTTTTCAACGCGCTCAAAGCCTAACATTTCGTAGAGTGCGTCGTAGAGCGGGCGCAGATAGGGATCAATTTTTTGGCTTAGATCACCGGGCAAAAAACCTAGTTTTTCTCCTGCTTCAACCGCTGGTCGAACAAGCAGAATCCTCCTCACCTGCTCCTGCTCCAGCGCCTCAACAGCGCAGGCAACCGCAAGGTAGGTTTTACCAGTACCCGCCGGACCCACGCCAAAATTAATGTCGTTGGATCGAATGGCACGAATGTACCCGATCTGATTTCGTCCCCTCGGCTTGATACTCTTTTTACGCGTTGCGATGATAAAGTCGTTGCCATCAACTTCGGCATCGGACAAAGCCTCTACGCCGGATTCTTGCAAAAACAAATGGACCTTGTCCGAGGTTAAATTCACTCCGCTTGTCACTTCACTTGCCAATTGACCCAGCAATTCACCCGCGGCGACAACGAGTTCATCGTTACCGATAAGTTGAAAATCGTTGCCACGATTGTTGATGGTAATACCCAGGCGGGTTTCTATCTGACGCAGGTGTGAGTCGAATGGACCACAGAGGTTCGCAAGCTGTTGACTATCAATGGGCTCCAGAGTGACCTGGTGCGGCGCAGTATTTGTATCCAATGTCATTTTATGATGTTCACGGTTGATTAGAATATACCCTCGTGCTCGTGAGGAAAAGCGCAGATTCAGCTATATCTGCTTCAAATTTGGACGCCACGAAGCGAGTTAGGCAGGGCTTCGAGGATCTCGACGGTGACAAATTGACCAATGAGTGATCTATCGTCTTGCTTGAAGTTCACAACACGATTGTTTTCCGTGCGTGCCTGCAGTTCACCCGGATCTCTTTTAGAAGGTCCCATCACCAACACTCGCTGTCTAGAGCCGACCATATCGCGACTGATTTTCAGCGACTGCTGATTAATTCGCTGCTGCAACAACGCAAGTCTCTCTTTTTTGACCGCCATTGGGGTGTCATCCGGCAGCTCTGCTGCTGGCGTGCCAGGTCTGGCACTAAAAACAAAACTAAAAGACTGATCGAAACCAATTTGTGCAATGAGATCCATCGTATGCTCGAAATCTTTATCGGTTTCTCCAGGAAACCCTATAATAAAGTCAGAAGACATACTCAGGTCGGGGCGAATCTTCCTCAAACGTCGGATCTTTGACTTGTACTCAAGCACCGTGTGACCACGCTTCATTTTGGCAAGAATCCTATCCGACCCACTCTGAACCGGCAGATGCAGATGACTGACCAACTCCGGGACTTCAGCGTACACTTCGATCAGGCTATCACTGAATTCAACAGGGTGAGACGTTGTATATCTAATGCGATCAATACCCTCGATTTCAGCGACTAGGGTGATCAAATAGGCCAGGTCTGCCACGGTTCCATCGCCAATGTCACCACGATAGGCATTGACATTCTGACCTAGCAAATTGACCTCTCTGACTCCCTTCTCAGCAAGAGAGAGAATTTCCTGCAAAACATCCTTCAGCGGTCGGCTTACTTCTTCACCTCGCGTGTAAGGGACAACGCAAAAAGAGCAATACTTGCTACAGCCCTCCATGATGGACACAAACGCTGAAGGTCCATCGACAGAGGCTTCGGGCAAGCAATCAAACTTTTCTATCTCCGGAAAGCTGATATCGATTACCGCCGATTCGGTTTTATCAGCACCATCGATCAATTCTGGCAACCGGTGCAGGGTTTGTGGACCAAATATGAGATCAACATAGGGCGCCCTTTTGCTAATAGCTTCCCCTTCCTGGCTGGCTACACATCCACCAATGCCAATCTTAAGGTCTGGCTTCTTTGCTTTAATTTTGCGCCAGCGCCCGAGCTGATGAAACACCTTTTCTTGCGCTTTTTCCCTTATAGAACAGGTGTTTAGCAGAAGCAGGTCTGCTTCACTTTCCTGATCTGTTAATTCATAACCATGAGATTCTTTAAGCAAATCGAGCATGCGCGACGAATCGTACTCATTCATCTGGCATCCATGGGTTTTAATAAAAACTTTGTTCGTCGTCATGTTTAATTCGTGTTTAGGGCTGTTTTCCGGTTTTCAAATCCCATCAACGAGCAACCAGATAGAAAAGGGCCTGCATTATAGACACTCATATCTCCAGATAGAACCGCTATTCTGCCCGTAGTCTTCATTTCTGCCCTTGATTTTTCGATCATTGCCCTCATTTACCTGTAAGATAGAAAACCATGCGGTAATCTTATCCACCGCGCCCTTTAAACCTGCATAAACACTAAAAATCCATGACAAACACACCCATTTTCAAAATCATTTTCTTCAATCAAGGAGAAATCTTCGAAGTATATGCTCGTCAGATTTACCAAAGTGATTTGTATGGTTTTATCGAAATTGAGGAAATGGTTTTTGGTGAACGATCACAGCTAGTTGTTGACCCCAGTGAAGAGAAACTGAAATCTGAATTTGATGGCGTAAATCGCAGCTACATCCCAATGCACTCTATCGTCCGAATAGACGAAGTCGCCAAAGAAGGCGTTGGCAAAATTACCGAACCAAAATCAGGTAACGTTTCGCCCTTTCCTATGTCTGCATTTACCCCTAAGCCAAAAGATTAAGCAACGGATACTCCACCGAAATCCTGACGACATTGATGCCAGCCTCGGCGCCCTGCATCTCTTACTCTGTTTTCACCTTCTTTCCAGTCAACCACCAGATTTTCGGCAGCGGTGACAGCACTCACTGGCGTCGTTGTCGACTGATCCTCATAGGCGGGGCAATCTCCACAAGTTCTGCCACCGTCTGATCAAACCCGTGAAGTTTTAGATCCGGTGCTAGTTCCAGCAGCGGATTAAGCACAAACAAGCGCTGGTGCGCCCTGGGATGAGGCACCGTTAACCGTGGCGTTGAAATCGACTGATCGCCATAGCTGATAATATCCAGATCAATTACGCGAGACGCGTTAACCTTGTGGTCTGCGGGCCGCCCCATGGAGATTTCAATTTGTTGGAGGCTATCCAACAACTTCGCTGCTGACAGCTTTGTTCTTAATTCGACAACCCCATTAACAAAATCCCCAGCATCACGCCCCATTCCTGTCGCTTCGCTGAGCCAGAAAGAAGAACAACGCATCGTAGCGCCACCTATGCCTTCAAGCGCCTTCATCATCTGCTTTATGTAATCAACCCTCTTGCCCATGTTCGAGCCAAAGGCAATATAAACCAGCACCATATCGCTATTTGTATTGTTCACAAGGGTCTTGACCTCTCCTCGTTACATTGTCTAGGTCCGCAAAAGCGCCCTATCGCAAAACCACAGCCCGAAACTACAGCCCGAAACCACTGCCCCAGTGTCGCAGAGACACATCCCAATTCTCATTCAAAGCATGGTAGTTTACACTCTGGCACTATTATTGAAATTAAGTCACGAGAGGGTCAGCCATGAAAGCCGCTGTATTGAGAGAACACAATAAACCACTTGTCATTGAAGAAGTTCAAGTGTCTAAACCTGGTCCAAGAGAGGTGCTGGTGAGAACCGTCGCGGCAGGTGTATGCCACAGCGATGTGCATTTCATGGATGGTTCTTATCCTTACATGCTCCCTACGATTCTCGGCCACGAGAGCGCAGGTATTGTCGAAGAAGTTGGTTCGTCTGTGACCTATGTCAAAAAGGGTGACCACGTTATCACCTGCCTATCTGCATTCTGCGGCCACTGCGATAAGTGTCTCACGGGTCATTTATCCCTGTGTAGCAGTCCAGATGTTTCCCGAAAAGAAGATGAAGAGAGTCGTCTTATTCAGGATTCCAATCCGATACATCAATTTTTGAACCTGTCATCGTTTGCAGAGATGATGCTGATTCACGAACATGCCTTGGTAAAAGTCAGGGAAGACATGCCATTCGACAGAGCAGCACTCATTGGATGTTCAACAACAACCGGCGTTGGTGCCGTCTTCCACACTGCCGGCGTTGAACCGGGCTCCAAGGTTGCGGTTATCGGTTGCGGTGGCGTGGGTCTCGCAGCAATCAATGGCGCTGCCATCGCCGGCGCAGCAGAGATCATCGCTGTTGATATGGTTGATTCGAAACTCGAACTCGCCAAAGCACTGGGAGCCACCCATACGGTCAATGCAGGAAACTGTGATGCCGTTGGCGAAGTACAAGAGCTAACCAAGGGCGGGTGCGATTACACCTTTGAAGCAATTGGATTGAAAGCCACCGCTGAGCAGGCTTTTAAAATGCTGGGTGCCGGCGGCACCGCAACGGTCATCGGGATGATTCCAGTAGGAACGATGATTGAAATTCATGGTGCCGAACTGCTTTCGGAGAAGAAGATTCAGGGTTCAAATATGGGCTCTAACCGCTTCAGGGTTGATATGCCCAGGTTTGTCGATTTTTACCTTTCCGGCAAGTTACACTTGGATCAGATGATCTCAAAACACATCAAGCTGGAAGATGTAAACGACGCCCTGCAGGCGCTCAAAACAGGTCAGGAAGCACGTCACGTCATCATGTTTGACCAATAAAACCGACTAAACCAGATACGCCCGAGTCGGCGCCTCGTTAACGGCCTTCAGCGCCCGCTAAATTCCGGCGGGCGCTTTTCAAAAAACGCGCTTATTCCTTCCTTGCGATCTTCCGTTGAAGCTGTCAGTAAATTTTGATCGGTATCCATATGCATGACCGCGTCATCCAGCGCACTGCTGACGGCATTAATACTTTGCTTAATCATTTGTACTGCTATCGGCGGCTGGTTCGCGTACCGCCTTGCCAGTGTCATGCTGGCTTGTTCCAAGTCTTCCCGCTCTACCAACTGATCTAGGAACCCCCACTCCAGCAATGTCTTGGCGTTCTCATTGTCACCCAACATAATCATTCGCTTTGCTCTCGCAGGTCCAATGAGCCGAACGCAAAGCGGCAACGCACGCCACATTAAATTAATGCCAAGGTTAACTTCAGGGTAGCCGCAGAAACTGTCTGTCGACCCAATTCTGAAATCACAAGCCGTCGGAATACAGGCGCCACCCCCTAGTGCTGCGCCCTGTATTGCTGCGATCGTGACTTGATTAATCTCGCAAATTGCGCGAATCATTCTTGCACCCAGTCCAGCCTCTCGACGCGCCAATAGCAGAGAGCGATCCGGGTCAGACACCTTTTCTTTCAGGTCAGCCCCGGCACTGAAGTGTTTTCCGTCACCTCTAAATATCACCACTCTTGTTTGCTCGTCATCCAGAAAGGATCTTGAAACTGCCTCGATTTCTTTCATGATAGTGCCATTTAATGCATTCATGACTTCCGGACGATTTAATGTGACCACAGCAATTTGATCAAATCGCTCTAAATCAATACATGTGTATTCCATGGATTACTCTCCGTTGTCTGGCCTTATGGCAAGATAGTCATTCATCTCTTTAGTTAACTGGGCAAATCTGTATTGGTCAACAGCATAACTCCACCGATCAGTGATCCCGTCGCGATCAACAAGTAACCAATACTTTCCATTGATTTCAGTACAACGCAATAGAATTGATGACCCAGAAGACAACTCGAATTCAGCACTGGCGGCGTCTTGCCACGCATGATGATCAGCCCGTCTGACCTCTAGCAATCTCAAATTGATCAACGCGTCCAAGGCAGTATCAGGCACACTGTCGTAGGCCAGTTTTGTTCCTACAGGCATATTTTCGATGATGGCAGATTCAGTGTCACCCGACGCTGATACGACAACTCTGGCCCCCGTTGGAGAAGTAAATGTAGCACGCACAATCTCCGCGCGATCAATATTTAGAAAAACCGGCGAGATCCAATCAAGCACATCAAGAGGCAATTCGACGCGCTCAGACACCAGCCATACCTGGGTCTCATTCGGAAATCTGACATAAGTACCCAGACCTGACTGCGATAAATTTCCTACCAGCACTTGCGATTCTTTTGATATCACTTCAACAGACAGTAACACCGGACCATCGCTTGCTGACTGATCAACTTCCAACGCCAAACCTAATTTTTCCAGTTTTCCCGGTCGGTCCGTTTTCCTTTCAATGTATTTTGCGTCCAGAACAAAGCGGATCAAACGACTCATCGCCAACGGGTCTACGGGGTAATCTTTGAGCTTCTCATGATGATTAATCCGCCAACCGGAATCAGTGGAAATCATCGCTATCCGCGTATTACCCCGGCTAATTTCTACCGCAGCGATCGATGACTCATTAGCGATAAAATCAAACAACCTAGGTTTCACTGCGACTTCACTCTTCGAGGTTTTCAAAATAAACAGCACGGCAAAGAGAAAAACAGCGCTACATAGCGCAACAGAATACTTTCGTATGGTCTGCCTCATCATATAGGCATCATCATCCTGAAATCCTCATACCTCGGGTGTACCGCATGGCGTAAATGCCGAGTACCAGCAACAACGGCAACACGATAATATTTATCAATTTAAGCGTCGCACCCAATCCTTCTATGTCTTTGTCCAGTTGATGACGTACATCTCTTAGCTGTTTTCTGATGCGGAGTTTTTCATCTTGGAACTGCGTAATCGCTTGTTCCTGCTCGGGAGACAATGCAAACAAATTCTGATCACTTTGACTGGACTCGACCTCATTAAGCTGAGCATCAGTTTCTTCAAGTTCTCTCTGCAGCGTATCAGCACTTTTCTGGTATTTAGATTGCGCTGCCAACCTTAGCGATTCAACCACTGTAAATGGACGTGAAAATCGACCTCGACTACGGATACTGATCAACTCGGAACCGCCTAGCAAATTGTCTACACTGTTAAGCACAAAGTCTCCGTTATTCGCCCAGGGACTCGCTATTGTCTGACCAAAAAAATTCTGGACCTGCACCCAGAGTCTGTCCGTCAGAATATCCGTATCAGCGACCACAATGACATTCAGTTTGTCTGTTCCTGTTAATACGGCTTGGTGCAACTGAATATCGCGGGTGCTTTCTACTTGCCCTTGACCTTCCACTTGAGCTTCTGGAACAGNNTTCTGGAACAGTTTCGACCTCGACACCTTCAGGAAACGCTGTTACCGCTTTACCGCTTATTCTTGCAGCTATCGTGTAGCGCTCGCCCGTGGGTACAAAAGTCTTGAGCAGTTGTTCCGGATCCGTCAGTGATTGAAATTTGGTACTGGCCATTGGCATGGCGTTTTCGCTCGACTGGATGAGGATATCTATTCTGCTTTCGGGTCTCCCGACCATGTCCAGGATGCCACTGGTCGTCACATTGATAGATTCCAGACTGGCCAAAGAGACGTCATCGGAATTGAAGTTTTCAGCACTGAGTCCCAGTATTCCAAGATGCCTCACTGACTGTCCGTTGCTCCCGCCCACATTTAGCGCTGCTGCACTATCCGCCAACACAGTATCTACCCGAAGTTGCATACCCCAATTTGACAGCAGTGAAAAGTTTGAAGCAGGCTCAGTCGGCATCGCCCCAGGTGGAGGGCGTTCCATTTCTGCGAGAGGATCAACAAACAACAAGACTCTGCCGCCAGCCATGGCAAATTGATCGATCGCAAATAACGTTGCGTCAGCAAGCGATTTCGGATGAACAATTATTAACAACTGCATGTCTCTGGGTAATTCCGTGGCATCCATCGCGACATCAACCACCTCATATTGCTGTGTTAGCTGGTCAATAACGACCCAGGCAGGCGTCGTTTGGAATGTACTCATGTTGATATCGCCCTGAATCTTCAACGAGGACAACAAACCCACCTTAGGTTTTCTGGATGAACTCAACTGATGGATAATTCGGCTGATGTCATACTCAAGAAACTCTTCTTTTTCTGGTTGAAAAAAGGAAATGATCAACTGATCATCTACCGAATTGGTGCCTACCAGTCCAAAGTAGAGTTCATCTCCAGCGTTGTTTACAGGCACACTCTGCAGTCCAAACTGGGCGGCCAGATCTTCCTCTTCTGAAAATGGTTCGGGATCGATGATTTCAAGATCAATGCTACCCCCGGCGAGCGCCTGATACTCTTCAAGCAACTCTTGCACCCGCCGAGCATAGGCCCTTAGCGCCGTAAGATCCTCGCTTGCACGTTGGGAAAAGAAAAAGCGAAACTTTATCGGCTCATCTATTTCAGCAATCAAGTCCCGGGTGCCAAGCGTCAATGTATATAACTTGTTTTCAGTCAAATCAATTCGCGCACCTGAGAACAATGCATTGTTCAGCATCGTAAACGCAAAAAATACTCCAAAAATTAATACCAACATAAACGTTGAAGAAAGCCGTTCTGATAGGTGTTGATTCGCGCTATTCGTTTCTGTGCTCATATCAGATTTAGACACTATTACCTCGACTGTCTTGCGTTAATAACAACCACTGTGGCTGCCAACCAAACAACCTGGACAGAGCAAAAGTAAAGCACGTCTCGCAAACTGATTATGCCCCGTGAAATCGAATTGAAGTGGGTCAGAAAACTCAAGCTGGCAACAGAATCAACAACAACCAAAGGCACCCATGTTTTAATCGAGTTAAGAACCAAAGGATATCCTGCAAGCACAAAAAGCAGGCAGACGACTCCGCACAAAATAAATGCGATGACCTGGCTTTTGCTCAACGCAGACATACATGATCCTATCGCCAGAAAGCTGCCAGCCATCAGCCAACTACCGAGATAGCTTGTGAAAATCACCCCATTGTCGGGGTCGCCAAGATAATTGACCGTCAACCAGAGTGGAAAGGTCATCATCAATGAGATACCAGCAAAGATCCAGGCTGCGAGAAACTTGCCTGCAACCGCATCTACAATCGTCACAGGTAACGTTAACAACAGTTCGATAGAGCCTGATTTCAACTCCTCCGCCCACAAGCGCATCGATAGTGCAGGCACAAGGAAAAGATACAACCATGGATGGAAATTAAAAAACGGCAACAGGTCAGCTTGTCCTCTTTCATAAAAATTCCCCAGATAAAAAGTAAAAACACCGGAAAGCACCAGAAATATAAGAATAAACACGTAGGCCAAATGGGTTGAAAAGTAGCTATCAAGCTCTCTTTTCATAACGATATTTATTGCTCTCAAGCCAATACCTCCGCTGATTTTGTGATTGACCTGAAGACCTCGTCGAGACGACCTTTTTCCGATACAACCTCAGCGACGACGCCCACTTCTTCTAACAACTTTGTTACGTGGAGCAATAATGGCCTGCTCGATTCGCTTTGAAATAGTGTCAGCCTAAAAGCGTCCTCATCGACGATTGGCGGCATATCAGCCACCAGCGCCTTAGTTGCAACTCTCATCCTTGAAAAGTCAGTCTCACAACTACAGATCAAAGTAACAGCCCCATGGTATTTTGATCTGGTTTCCAGTGTCGATGGTTCACAATCTTCTAAAACTTTTCCATCGGAGATGATCACCGCTCGCGAGCATACCGCGGTTACTTCTTCCAATATATGTGTCGAAACTATGATGATCTTATCTTTTGACAACCCACGTATCAGCTCACGCACCTGATGTTTTTGGTTAGGGTCCAGACCATCGGTAGGCTCATCAAGAATAAGGATTTTCGGATCATGAATGATCGCCTGAGCAATACCTACACGACGCTTAAACCCCTTCGATAGGGTCTCGATTCGCCGATCGATAACGCTCGATAACGACATCACATCAACAACGTGATCAAGCCGCTTTACAATTTCGAGCCCGGTATAGCCTCTAAGTTCTGCGATGAAGGTCAGGAACCGCCGGGTAGTCATTTCCTCATATGCCGGGGCACCCTCTGGTAGATAGCCAATAAGCTGCTTAACGCTGACAGGATCCTGTTCTACGTTTATCCCATTCACCTTCACCGTGCCCGAAGTCGGCTTGAGATAGCCCGTGAGAATTTTCATTGTTGTCGACTTGCCTGCACCATTGGGGCCCAAAAATCCGAGAATTTCACCTGGCACAATCCGCAAAGAAAGATTGTCAACGGCTACTAGCGATCCAAAACTTTTAACCAAATGACTAATTTCTATCATGTTTCATACTTACTACGTTTCATACTTACCATGCTTAACCTACGTTTTATTGATCATTTAACCCTGAACATCCTCCAGAGCCTGCGGTCTTGTTAGTGCAAAATTATCCCGTCTTGTTACGTACGAATCAATTCCCGCTAACATGTCAATCTTCAAACGGTCTCGAATTGATTTCTCTTTAGATACTGAATGAGAGAATCTTTTACAATTGGACAAGCACCGAGTAAATTGGCGGCTTTGTGCATGGGCATTTGCGCACGGGGCACAGTGGCACGACAGACTACACTTCAATTTACCACGAGATGACACCATCGGGATGAGAACCTCAAAACACAATAAATCAAAATTGTCGAAAGAAGATGCACTGTCATTCCTGTTGACACACATTGTTATTGAGCGAAACAATCCGTTCGAAATGAATCAGGTAAATCTCTTTAAGCTTACACAGCTAGCAGTAGAGGCGACCACGATGATAGATCAAGAAGAAGACATCATCCCCCATGAAATCATTGAAAACATATCGCTCAAGTTCGAACCATCCTGATTTTCCACAAACTTTGTAACGGACTTTTAGACAGCATGAAGAAAGAAGCACCTTTAGCAAGCGATTCAATGATAGACACCCTCCGCGATAGGCCTTCTGCACTGATTTTCGATCTTGACGGCACACTGCTCGACACTGAACCACTTTATACCATCGCTTCACAGCGCGTTCTCGATCCCTACGATCAAGTTTTTTCTCCAGAACTCAAGAAACGATGTATTGGACGCGATTCCCGTCAAAGTGCACAAATCACGATAGATCACGCGAATTTACCCTTGAGTGTCGAAGAGTATCTGGCCGAACGCGAAGTTTACCTGCTGAGCCTGTTTGAGAACCCACCCGAGATACCATTTGCAGAACACTTTCTCACTGCGGCTTATCAGGCTGATATTCCACTAGGTTTAGCAACCAGTTCTCATCAACACGTTTGTTCTCTGAAGCTCAGCCAAAAAGCGTGGGCGAGTCATTTTGATAAGATCATCTGCGGAGACCATCCATTATTGCGGAGGGGTAAACCAGAGCCCGACATCTTTTTACTCTGCGCGTCCGAAATCAACGCGGACCCTAGACAATGTATTGCTTTTGAAGATTCACCCGCGGGTATACAGGCAGCCACTAGCGCGGGGATGAAGGTTGTCGCGATCAACAGTCCCTATGTTGATGCGGAAGATCTTAGCGCCGCCGAGTTCATCATCGACGGCTATGATGAGTTAAATGCGTTACTCAAGACGTGGCAGCCTAGCCCATGAAGGTAGCTGAGGCAGTTTTGAGCGTTCGGGGCTGTGAAATAGTGCTCAGCGGTTAACACGCTCAGGGTTGTTTATACCGCTCAGGGCTGTTTATCCCGCTCAAGGCTGTTTATACCGCTCAGGGCTGTTTAAACGCTCAGGGCTGTTTATCCCGCTCAGGGCTGTTTATCCCGCGAGTTGTTGTCAATGGACGTATTGGTGAGTCGATTCCAAAATTCCATGTTTTGTTCGAGCGCCTTTCGCATCAGACCCATTGGATCTGCTGGGGAAAAATCTTGCATTCGTTGGCGGTAGTTTTGTTCATGCTCGAGAAACGTTTTTATACTTTGCTCAATGTATTTACTCACAACATTTTGCATCGGAGCACCATAGAACCGGATAAGCTGCTCCAGCACTCGGTTCGTCAATATAGGCTCATGGCCTTCACTTTCCTGCTCGGTGATAATCTGAAGCAACACAGAACGTGTTAGATCTTTTTCAGTTTTAGAATCTAGGACTCGAATCACCTCACCTTTAAGTACCAGTTTGCGAATATCTTCAACTGTGACGTATTTACTTTCCTGAATGTCATAAAGTCTTCGATTAGGGTATTTCTTGAACTCTCTCATAGATTTCTACCTGACTGTCTCTGATTCTCGTCCGGGTTCGACCCCACCTAGTAAAGCTGTGCGGCTTTTTTCAAGCTTGCACCTTTCAAATTTTTTCCAATCATCGCGGGGCTGTGCCAATCGGTCCGCAATAATGTAGTAAATTGCCGCGTTAAACCCCATACCACAGTGTGCGCCAAATACCTCTACGTTGTCTGTTTCGAAATCTTCAAATGCCTCACGGCAAACACGCCAATTCACCACGCCATCACCCTTACTGTAAATTGCTGTTAAAGGGACCGGCGGCGTTTTGTGTGGATCCATTTCGAAAATCGCTTCACGCATCTCTTCAATCGAAAGACCCGATTGAATCTCGAATAGACTTCGGACTAGGGGATTCGCTGCTGTCCCATTTACAACGCCGAAGGGACTGCCGAGTGTTATTACCTGCCTCACCTTATCCGGAAACAAACGTGCAAGCTCTCGGGCATAAACCCCTCCCAAACTTTGACCGATTAGCGTGATTTTATCCCCGCAATCATCAACTGCCTCGAGAAAACGAGCAATCAAAATGTGATGGATAATTTCAAATCGACCACTGTTTCGACCCAGCTCCCAACCCATCGAATCATAGCCGAGCTGCTTCAAATAGCCTCTTAACAGCGCCGTTGATTGGTCACTTGCCATAAAGCCGGGCAGTACCATCACGGGATGACCATCACCTCGGGGCATGCTTGCCAGAAAAGGCGCACTCAGACACAACGTGCCTATGTCTAGCAACGTTCTAGGGATCTCAGTCAACGCATTCAATAGCGACGGGGGACGAGATTTTAGGTTCTCATTGCTGGACAATTTTACGGGCAAATCGAGCTTCTGGTACAAACGGCCTCCGGGCTATCGAATGTTGCAGTGAACAAATCGAGTTTGTCCAAGAACCAGTGAAGAATCAACGCTTTTAGCGTTTTCGGTTCAAAGTTCCAACCAAGGTCTTTCACCAAACAAATTATATTGCATTGCACAAATTTATATTGACACACTTCACGCCACAACTATAATGCAGCGCAATCACGCACCATCTGACTAACTCATCGCTCTTTAACGCACCATGCTGGCACGTTAGATCGAGTAATTCGTTCCACTCAGGCGGTTTGTAAGCGCACACTTACATTAAAATGCATTGAAATCAATAGCACCCTAGTTGGTACGCTGTTTGCATCTAGCTTAAGCAATCCAACAGGGCACCAAAAGTGTGTCAGTCAGTGCGGATAAACCAATGGATCGATATCGCCAAACTGGCCGATTAGATTTTTAAAATTTGTAGAGGAAACCTTCATCATGGAACAAATCGGCGCGCTAGATGCCAATTTTTTATACACAGAAACAAATTCCGTCCATAATCACATCGCTTCTATACAAATACTTGAGTTGCCTGCGGGTCAAACGGCTAAGGACTTTATCGAGGGTTTGAGGCAAGTCATATCAGACCGACGCCATCTAGTGCCCTACCTGACACGAAAGCTTCGATATACACCGATGAATATGGACCATCCGTTCTGGGTCGAAGACAAGCAGTTCAATATCGATAATCACATTTATGAAGTACCCCTCGAGACTGCTGCTACGTCGGAAGCGGGTTTCTCCAAACTCGAGGAGAAAATCGCTGAACTCCACGCTGTCCCAATGGACCGAAGCAAACCACTGTGGTCAATGCAGGTTATCACGGGTTTCGCTGACCGCAAGATTGCTTATTACAACCAAACTCATCACGTGTGCATTGATGGCGTATCCGGACAACTGGCATTGGCAATGCTGATGGACCCATCTGCCGAGGTTCGGCAATTTGAACAGACAACAAACGCCGGCGCCAAGGACAGCGTGCAATCGGGGAATTTGGAGTTGCTAATCCAATCCGCCGAGAACCTGATTTCTTTTCAGGCCGACAATCAACATCGTTTGCTCGGCCAAATTGAATCGTCAGTGCGACTAGGCCAGCGCACCATTGACCCTTCGAAGCAACTGGGCGCTCTGATGGAACCAGCACCGACGACTCGCTTCAACAAAACAATTGGAAGTGGCAGAAGCTACACCGCTGGTCAAATTTCGCTCGCGGATGTAAAACGCATAGGCAAAGCGCTGGATTGCAAAGTCAACGATGTGTTTATGAGTATTGTTGCTGGCGGATTACGCACTTATCTTGAGCGAAAAGGAGAACTGCCTGACAAATCGCTCATCGCCGGCTGTCCGGTCTCGCTTCGCCCACCGGGGGATGAGTCATTATGTAACCAGGTCACGATGATGAAGGTTGATCTAGCGACTCATCTGGCAGACCCTAGCCTCAGATTACTCGCCATCCGTGATTCCGCGTTGACAGCGAAAGAAGTCACAGCGGACCTCTCGCACGGATTGACCACAAACGTTTCCCTGGCTGGTTTGCCTGCGTTAACGATAGCCGCCGCCCAGATCGCTGAGGCTACAAGCGCGGCAGATTATATGCCACCTCCAATCAACGTTTTGATATCTAATGTACCCGGACCAAAGCAGAAGCTCTACTCGAATGGTGCGGAAATGTTGACACACTATCCTGTATCGATACCGGCTCACGGCAACGGCGTGAACATCACTGTTCAGAGTTATGTCGATGAGCTCTATTTCGCCGTCACCGCTTGCCAAAAGGCACTGCCTGATCCCGACCAGCTCAGAAAAGATATCTATGCGGCCTACGGAAAATTAAAGGCGTTGCTAGTACCTGAAAAAGCAGTCACTGCGAGTGTGTCAGAACTCACCCGCAAGCATGCCACCGAAGCCGAAAAAGTGGGCAACGATACGACAAAGATGCCCTACAAAAACCAGGACACAGCGACGTTGGTAGAAAAAGTTGCCTAAATTCAATGCACGGGGGTTGAAATTGCTGCATCGCACCATATAATGATGCAGTGCAACATTAACCAGGCTGAGCTATTGATTAAACATCAATACGCCAGCTCCATACAGTGACAACTTTATAAAGCAGGTCCTCGTTAAAGCAGGTCTTGCGTATTAGAGAAGAGGAGTTAAAAAATGAACGTTATTGAGAAACAAACTGAGCTTACAAAATCACTCTACAGCATAAATTCCGGCGCGCTTAAAGAGTTCACCTCACAACAAAAGGCTAATGTCGAAAAGTATATTGAAACAAACAAAAGCTTTGGTGAGAGGCTACCTGAGGTAAGAGATATCTCCGGTTTCCTGACGCTTCAGCGTGAATACGGTGAGTCCCTGTGGGCTAACGCAAAATCTGCGTTTGAAACACAAAACGAACTTGTTAAAACAACTTTCGAAGAAACACGTGATGCATTCAAATTGGCTATGACCACCGGTGAGGTTTCAGAGGAAGCAGCGGAAGGCGAAGCAGAAGCAGTGCCAGCCAAGAAAGCAAAAACTAAAGCCAAGCCAAAGGCAAAGAAAACTGCTGAGTAACTTAAAAATACCCACAGCTGGTATNNGAAATGTTCTTTTTCAGGCCGGGTCGCCAGCGCTTTCTACCCAGCAAACCTCGTCACGGGGCGACGAGGAGAAAGATTTAAAAAAATGTTGCTTTTGGTGCAGTGCAATATATAATGCTGCAACGCAACAATTAGACGCTGATTAAACGGCATGATCCATCGGCGGGTGACCCTTAAAACGAACGATAGCGAACAAGCGAAAGCAAGGACTTTGAAATGAATATACTACAGAAGCAAGCAGATTTCGGTCGCACGATCTTCGAGATCAATCAAAACGCAATGCAGGAATCTTTCCGCACACAGCAGCAAAATTGGCAGAAGTACTTTGAATTGAACAGCAGCTTTGGTCAGCGCCTCCCTGAAGTCAAAGATGTCAGCACATTTGTTGAATTGCAGCGCGAATACGGCTCAACACTTTGGGAAAACACCAAAGAAGCGACTCAGGTTCAGACTGAGATCGTTAAGTCTGCAATGACAGAAGCTGGCGAAGCTGTGCGCAAAGTATTCAACAACGACAGCGAATAACATCGCATCTTAGCGAGCAAGTTTTAGCGGCTTCAGCGCAATGCGATTCTGCTTTAAGCAAAGTCCAATATGTTCCCCCATATTGGCATTTTTGAAGGGTGATTATTCACCCTTCTTTCTTTTCTACCCCTGAATAGTGGACAATCGCACTTCTAAACTACCTGCACAGTGAGCGACCATGAAAATTACCGTAGACGTTGATTTAACACCTGAAGAACTGAGAAGCTTTCTTGGCTTGCCAAATGTCGAGAAACTTCAAGAGGAGATGGTGAAGAACGCTCAAAAATATCTGAAGGACGCAGGGTCGAGTCAATACAGCGAATTAATCGCAGGCGCAATGCAGCCCATGATGGCTTATCAATCTTGGGTGCAAAGAATGATGACAGGGCAAGCCGGATCAGCAAAAAAAGGAGACGATGAAACTTGAGTAACCATTCAACCAAGGGAACAGTTCTGGTGACTGGAGCCTCCTCCGGTATCGGTGCTGCTTTGGCTCGAACATTTGCGTCACAGGGCTTTGCCCTTGTGCTCACTGCTCGCAGGGAAAGTCTCCTCAAAGAATTAAGTGAAGAGCTCTCACCACTGACAGATGTCACCTATATCGTCAGTGATCTTGCCAGCGAGGACGGCGTCGGCGCCCTACTTCGCGAACTTGCAGCGCTTGAAATATCTGTCGACGTGCTCGTCAACAATGCAGGCAT
>ENA-UZWX01003598-UZWX01003598.1-metagenome-genome-assembly--contig:-Day-4---50m-contig-3598_pt1 | contig 37353 bp, 40 predicted proteins | sample MGYA00260347_ERZ794907 | MGnify/ENA metagenome assembly ERZ794907 | reverse complement strand
TCAACACCTGAGTGTAAGGTTGTACCTGGTGTTGTAAATGCAATCGCATCCCATCCTGATTTAAAACCATTCCATAATTCTGGGGTAAAAACATTGTTGTCCGCACCGCCTAACCATGGCACTGATAATTGGCGCGCATAGAATAAAGCACCAAAAAAAGCGGCAAAAAACATCACTTCAGAAAAAATAAACCAACTCATGCCCCAACGGAATGAGCGGTCAACTTGCTTGTTATAAATACCACCAACACTTTCATTGACGACCTGTCCTAACCAGCCAAACATCATGAAAATCGTAATTGCAAAGCCAAGGCCCATCACCGAGCCGCCCCACTCTACACCATGCATCTGATTGGCAAAACCCACAAATAATGTTGTTATGCCAATTGAGCCAATAATTGGCCAGTAAGTACCATGTGGTACATAATATTCCTGTTCACTCATATCTCTCCCCCTTCTTTTTTAACTATCGAGTTTAAAAAAATTGTAAGATAAGCTTATGTCTTTTATATGCTTATCTAACTCTGGTTCAACCACAAACCTCAACGTCATTTCAACTTCCTCATGTGGCTTAAACACTTGTCTATTAAAACAAAAACATTCTAATTTCTTAAAATGTAGTGCTGCATTTGTAGGTGCAACACTAGGAATGGCTTGTCCGATAATGGTCTCATTCGTGTTATTCTTGGCAACATAACTGGCTGTGTAAAATTTACCAGGTACAACTGTCATTGAACGCACTTTCGGTCCAAACTGTACTGGAAAACCACCCATCGTCATAGCGAAAAAACTCACTTCAACTGTACGCTGTTCGTCCACCGCATATTGTTGCTCTGTCTCTACTCTGCCTGTTGTGCCATTAAATCCAGTAATCTCACAAAAAACATCATAAATGGGTACCATTGCATACGCAAAGGCAAACATCAATATCGGTGCTGAAACTAGCTTAATCCAGAACCTTTTTGTTATTTTTCTTTGTTCCATATCAACCGCCTTTTAACATGATGGTTGCTATATATACTCCTATTGCTATGGTGCTTACAATGACAACTGTAATAAAGACACCTTTGTTAGACTTTTCCATTAATAATAATTAAGCAGTATGCTGTGACTCTTGCTCAATCAGTTTTCTTGCTGGTGGCTTATCAAAACTGTGGTATTCAGCAGGTGAACCAAGTGTCCACTCTAAGCCTTTTGCGCCATCCCAAGGACGTACATCAGCTGGCTTGCCATTACGAATACAGTCAATAACAATATAAGCCAACAAGATAAATGAAGCACCAAAAGCAAAACCACCAATTGAAGTTATCCAATTAAAATCAGCAAACTGTAATGAGTAGTCAGGAATACGACGTGGCATACCTGCAAGTCCTAAGAAATGCATTGGGAAGAACAGTACGTTAACTGAAATAACTGCCCACCAAAAATGGATTCTAGCTAAACGCTCGTTATACATTTTGCCTGTCCACTTAGGTAACCAGTAAAATACCGCAGCAATAATTGCCCATAATGCACCTGTTACCAATACATAGTGGAAGTGTGCCACAATAAAGTAAGTGTCATGATATTGAATATCTGCTGGTGCGATACCCATCATTAAACCCGTGAAACCACCAATAGTAAATAAAAATACGAATGATAACGCCCACAACATTGGCGTTTCAAAAGTCATTGAACCTTCCCACATCGTCGCTACCCAGTTAAATACTTTAACCCCAGTAGGCACCGCAATCATCATCGTTGCATACATAAAGTAGAGCTCGCCTGCGATTGGCATACCTGTTAAGAACATATGATGTGCCCATACAATATAGGACAAAAATGCAATTGCCGCTACCGCGTACACCATGGATGCGTAACCAAACAATGGTTTGCGCGCGAAGGTTGGAATAATATGTGAAATCACACCAAATGCTGGCAAAATCATAATGTAAACTTCAGGGTGACCAAAGAACCAGAAGATATGCTGGAACATGACTGGATCGCCACCACCTGTTGCATCAAAAAATGCAGTGCCAAAATTACGGTCTGTTAGCATCATGGTTACCGCACCTGCTAATACTGGCATTGCGCCAATCAATAAGAATGAAGTAATTAACCATGTCCACACAAACAGTGGCATATCCATTAATTTCATATCAGGTGCGCGCATATTTAATACCGTTGCGATGATATTGATTGCACCCATAATAGATGAAAAACCTAACAAATGCACAGCAAAGATAAAGAAATCAGTGCTGTCTGGTGCAAATGTTGTTGACAATGGCGCATAGAATGTCCACCCAAAGGCTGGTGCACCACCTTCCATAAAGAAAGTACTGATTAAAATTGCACCTGCAAAAGGCAGAATCCAAAATGACCAGTTGTTCATCCGTGGTAGCGCCATATCTGGCGCACCAATCATCATCGGAATTAACCAGTTGCCTAAACCAACCATTGCCGGCATAATCGCACCGAATACCATAATCAAACCATGCATGGTGGTCATTTGGTTAAAGAAATGCGGGTCAATATATTGCATACCTGGATTTAATAATTCGGCACGAATCACCATAGCGAAAGCGCCACCTACCAATAACATAATAAATGCAAACCACAAGTAAAGGGAACCAATGTCTTTATGGTTTGTTGTTTTCACCCATCTCATCAGACCTTTTTCAGGCCCATGATGATGGTCGTCGTGAGAATTTGCTGTTGCTGTTGCTGTTGTCATAATATTTCTCCTATGAATTTGATTAACGTGCAGATTTAATATCTGAAGGTTGAACAACACTACCTTTATTACCGAAAGCATTTCGCTCATAAGTAATAACTGCCGCTAAATCAACATCGTTCAAGACTTTAAATGCCGGCATAGCACTCTTACCATGAAGCACAATCTGAGTGTGCTCTGCTGCTGGGCCGTTGGCAACTTTAGAACCTTTCATTGCCGGGAATACCGGCGGTAGACCTGAGCCATCAATTTTGTGACAGCTCGCACAATTGGTATTGTAAACTTCTTTGCCTTTAGCCATTAAATCACTCTTAGACCAAGCCTGAGTAGCGCTGGCTGCAATCGCTGCTTTCTGGGCTTGTTGTTTTGCTACCCACTTTGCATAATTCTCTTTAGAAACCACATCAACCACAATTGGCATAAAGCCGTGGTCTTTACCACATAGCTCAGCACACTGACCACGGTAAGTACCAATTTGGTCAATTTTAGCCCACGCATCATTAATAAACCCTGGATTGGCATCTTGCTTGACACCAAAGTCTGGCACCCACCAATTGTGAATCACATCATTTGAAGTGATTAAAAAACGGATGCGTGTATCTACTGGTAAAACCAAAGGATTGTCAACTTCAAGCAGATAATTGTCTGGTTTTTTACCATCGCCATTGACAGCATCTCTGGAAGATTGCGCTAAATTAGAAACGAAACTAATGCCTTCTTCAGGATAGTCATACTGCCATTTCCACTGGTGTCCAGTAATCTTGACGTTCATTTCAGCACCTTCAGTATTTTCAATATCAATTAATACTTTTGTCGCTGGAATTGCCATAACCACCAAAATGATGATTGGAATAATTGTCCATGCCAACTCAACTTTAACATTGTCATGAAAATTAGCCGCAACTGCGCCTTTTGATTTTCTGTGTGTGTAGATTGAATAAATCATTACACCGAACACAGCTACTGCGATTGCAACACACACCCAAAAAATGATCATATGTAAATCATAGATGTCGTTACTAATTGATGTTACCCCTTGTACCAGGTTAACACCCCACTCAGCAAACGCATTAGTTGACGTGATAGCCGTTAATGCGCCCAATAGAGTTATTGGTCCCCTCATAATCTCTCCCCCGAAAAATAAAGTAGTTTCAGTTAAAAATACATTAATACATATCTCAAACTGATGCGCATTATACTACACGGTTTTTTGATATTTATCAAGAAAAACCGTATTTATATTAAGGTTAAATAAAAACACAAAATAAGGCCTATCATACAACCACAGATATAATATAATGACCTTTAATCGAAATTTAGGTTGTTTGTCACCGTGTTCAAAAAATTACTGAAGTTGTCTATTGTTTTAGCGTTAATTGTTGTTATTTTAGGTGCTTGGACTCGACTTGGTGATGCAGGCTTAGGTTGTCCAGACTGGCCAACTTGTTATGGTCAATTAACCGTACCAGATGCCCCAGATGGCACCAAACTTGAAGGCTACGAACGCCCACTTGAAGTTGCCAAAGGCTGGAAAGAAATGATACATCGTTATGCCGCCTCTTTATTAGGGTTGGTCATTCTTGTATTGCTTTTTTTAGCCATCAAAAAAGATACGGGTCGACCGCAGCCACTTGGACTGCCTTGGTTTACCGCATTTTTTGTTATGCTACAAGGGGCTTTCGGTATGTGGACGGTAACGCTGTTGGTGCACCCCGGCATCGTAACGATGCACCTCATTGGTGGCTTTGTCACTACTGGTTTACTGACATGGTTATTGCTCAACCAAAGTCGGCCCTCAATTACTTATAGACACATTCTAAAAAGACATAAAGTAGTATTACTCGCAACACTTGCTATTTTAAGCTTGCAAATTATCCTTGGTGGCTGGACTTCAACCAACTATGCGGCACTGTCTTGCGGTGAAGAATTTCCAACATGTGTGGGTGCTTGGTGGCCAGAAATGGACTTTGACAGAGCATTGCACTGGGGTGCAATTGGCATTGATTATGAGTATGGTGTGTTAGAAAACACTGCCCGCACCGCTGTGCAAATGATGCACCGTATTGGCGCACTCATTACGACAATCGCTATTATTGGTTTAATCTACTTATTTAGAGGCTATGCACACTTAAAATCAGACCTAAGGCTCATTGCTGGCTTATTGTTGGTGCAAGTTACCTTGGGAATTCTAAACGTCTTATTATCAATACCGATGGCAATCGCCGTTTTGCATAATGCGGTAGCGTTGCTGTTGTTGCTTAGCATATTAATGCTAACGCATAAAGTCAGCAGAGTGCCAAAAAGCGCCTAAAGCGCTAATTGAACAACGGCAATCACTGCGCCAATAAAACCAATTGTCATTATCAAGCCAACAATGATATAAGGCCATGGGCCTTGTTGTTCTGTGCGTTCAAAATCCTTAATCAGGTCTTCTTTTTTTCCAACACCAATCATGGCTGACGTGATTGCTTTAAAGACTTGCCCTAATTCTTTCATGGTTTCCTACAATTTAATTAAAAAATAATGATCGAGCAACAACGCTACAAACAACAACATTAAATAATTAATTGAGTAGGTAAAAGTACGCCAAGTAATTTTATTATCATCAGGATATCGGTAAACCTTAATCGCATAAAGCAAAAATATCGCACCCAATATAACAGCAGACACCAAATAAATTAAGCCTGACATTCCAGATAAATAGGGTAACAAAGCTACTATGAATAATAATATTGTATACAATAAAATTTGCTTTCTAGTATAAGGCAAACCATGCGTGACCGGCAGCATTGGTACATTGACTTTTGCATACTCTTTAACTCGGAATATCGCCAACGCCCAAAAATGTGGTGGCGTCCAAATAAAGACAATTAAAAACAAAAGCAACGCATATTCAATACCTTGAGTACCGGAAACTGAAGTCCAACCTAAGACAGGAGGCGCTGCACCTGCTGCACCACCAATAACGATATTTTGCGGGGTGGCACGCTTTAAGTACATGGTGTAGATTACCGCATAGCCGATTAACGAAACAAACGTCAAAACCATGGTGATGGTATTGACAAAAAACTCTAAAATACCCAAACCAATCAAACCCAAAAAAACACCCCACACCAAAGCTTGCGTGCGACTTACTTTGCCTTTTGGCAGGGGTCGTTGGTCAGTACGTGACATTTGAATATCAATTTTTTCATCAACAATATGATTAAAAACCGCCGCTGAAGCCGAAGCCATACCAATACCAAGTGATGCAAATGCAACTAGGGTTAAATCAGGAAAATACGGTGCAGGTACTGCTAAAAACATGCCTACTATGGCTGTTAGTAGTATCAATGACACTACTTTAAGTTTACATAAGCCAAATAAGTCGTTAAGTTTTAGCATACTATCCAATACGTGAATATTTAAATAAGCGTTCAAGATCCTTAACCACGCGTCTAATATCAAGTTTTTGTGGGTCGTAGCGTAACATGATGTTGCCTAATGGATCAATTAAAAATAAAGTGTTATCAGGAAACTGCGCCAATTGCTGATTAAGTGCTGCACTTGGGCGTACAATTAAGATACCCGCCTCTGGCGCATCAACCACACTATTAGTGAGCAGCATTTTCTGAACCCTACGCATTTCTTCATTCATTAAAATTTGCACAGTTTTCATGTCTTTGAGTGTGCGTTTGCAATTAACGTCGCACTTATTGGTTGCATAGGCCAAGGTCCAAATACCTTGTAAATCACCTGGTGTATTTTTAGCAAATACTATGTCCTGCTTTTGTGTTGTAATAATAGGATTAACAAATTTTCCATAATTGACAGTATTGCCAGTAAAAGCGGTTGGATTCCAATAAAAAAATGCAGCGCCAAGTGCAATTGGCAACACGAATGAAGCCAACAACACCCATAACTCTTTTTTAGCGTTCATACAAAAACTTCTTTTTATAAAAAAGAGCAATAATACGCTAAAGCCTGATTTATATACCATTTTTTATATGCTTAACTTAATTTGAAAAATTCTAATCATGATGATGCCCCTCCATAGAACGAGATGAATTCCACACTACCAAAAGACTGCTAGAAGTCATTGCTACCGCTGCAAATAGCGGACTTAGTTGCCCTGTTAAAGCCAATGGAATGGCAATAGCGTTATACAAAAATGCCCAACTGATATTTTGCTTAATACGCCTTTTAACTGTGGTTATTAAATCTAATACTGTAAAAATACGACTTAAATTACTGCCTGGTATGGCGACATCTGCAGCTTGTATGGCTAATGGTGTTGGTGTGCCAAATGCAATACCTAAATCAGCTGCCGCTAGTGCTGGGGCGTCATTACTGCCGTCTCCTATCATGATAACATTTTCGCCGTTTGCAATTAGTTTTTGAATAACCGCCACTTTTGCCTCTGCAGGTATGCCTATATAAGACTCATCCACATAGTCTTGATAGCCATCCGCCTGTTCAGAGCCCGTTAATAAAAGAACTTTGTGTTTGGCTTCTCTTAAACGTTGAACCACACTTGTCCATTCTGGGCGTTGTTGGTCTTGAACCACGATAGCACCCAATATTTTTGCATCCCATCCCACATAAGAAACCACGTAATCCCCTGCTTTGTATTGCGTAAGATTGGAGCTGATTGTTGCTGGAATTTTCCATCCCAATAAAGCGAATAACGCCTTGCTGCCAACTGCAACGCTTTTGTTGTCAATCTTAGCAACAGCACCTTTACCTGGATGCACAAGCAAGTCAGAGGCTTCTTTATTGGTGTCAATTTTTGCAATGGCTTTTGCAACTGGATGCAAACAATCGGCCTCAACTGCAGCAGCATAATGACCCACTTCAGCACCACCCAACACATCAATAACTTTCATTTTTCCAGAGGATAGTGTGCCTGTTTTGTCAATGACTACAGTTGAAAACTGATTGTTTTTTGCAAAAATATCTGCACTGGTGATAATAATCTTATTTTTTAGTGCATGACTAATAGAGGCAGCTGTCACAAAAGGTGTTGCCAAACCAAAAGTACAAGGGCAGGAAACAATCAGTGTTGTCATGCCAGCAAGCAGTGCATAAGTTAACTCTGTGCCACTTAGCAACATGCTCACAACCACCGCAACAGAAAGTATTAACACCGCTGGTACAAATATTTTTGAAATCTTATCAACAATACTAATGCTACCGGATGAGGAGGATTGTATGTTCCAGAATATATCCGCTAAATTGTCAATCTGACTGGTGATTGTTTCGCCTATTTCTATTTCAATCTCCCCTTCTACAACAGTTGCGCCACCAAGAACACGCTCATCAACTTTGCGATCCACTGGAAAAGTTTCGCCCGTCATTAAAGATTCATCAACGGCTGCTTGCCCTTTAATAATGTTTCCATCAACAGGTATGCACTCCCCCTGCTTCACGATAATATGGTCATGGGGTTTTAACTCTGCTATTGTGGTGTCTTGGGTGTGCCCGTCTGTGCAACGATGTACAATAGGTGCATGCCAGCTTTTGATAATATTGCTAAGTTCCCGCGTCGCATCTGTTCTTGCCCCTTGTTCAAAATAACGCCCAATACTCACAACACCCACAATCATGGCTGACACATCAAAATAAAAATTGTGTGTACCAATAGCAATTTGCCCTATGCTATAGGCATAAGCAGACAAAATGGCAATGGACAACAAGTTGTCCATATTTAATGCGCCAGACCTCAGCCCTACGATTGCGCCACGCAAAATAGGAAATCCAAAGACAAAAATCAACAAGGTCGTGGTTGCCAGCATAATCTTTGGCACAACATCAAAGGTCATTGTTGCCACCGGCATCATTTCCTGTTCTGAGACAAGGCCAAAGTCCAAAGGATAAAAGAAGGCAATATTCAGCATCATAACAACGCCCGCCAAAACACTGATAATCAGTGTTCTTAATAAGGATTTATCATCTTCAATACTTTGATCAAAGTCTTTATCCTTATATGAATAGGCCTGGTAGCCAGAAACGCCTATTTTTTTAGGCAGTTCTGATTCGTCAATCATGGCTGGGTCAAAGATTACCCTTGCGCTAGAAGTCGCATAATTGGTAGAAACATGAGAAATACCTGCAATTTTTTCAGCACATTTTTTAATCAGTATTTCGCAAGACGAACAATGCATGCCGTCGATTCTAAAATAAGACTCAGATTCATTCTCCTTGGGTTTGATGCTTTCTGGCTTGGCTTGTTTTTTTTGGTCAATTAAAGCGGTTTCACCAAAGGCTTCAAAAACACCCAAACAACCATAGCAACAAAACCGATAATTACCATCAGAAATAACGGCTTTAGGCAACGGCAAATGACATAATTTACAACTTGTACTCATGCTTTATAAATGCGCAAATCTAACAAGAGATTCACAAACAATACTTCAAGTTTAAATAAAGAAAAATTACGCATAACTCATTATAGTATTTAATATAAATCAAAGCGGTTAAGTAATGACAAATAACCCTCAAAAACCGCTGTTCTCCTTACACTTATCTTTCTTAAAAGCCAACATCTATCTAACAAAATAAGCCCAACAAAAACAAACACCGCCCAACATAAAAACGAGGCATAAAGATGCCCCGTTTAACAGAATCCAATAGGATGCTTTAAATTCTAATAGCCGATCTCCTTAGACTTAGTAAGACTTAAGAAATACAACACAAAGGCATATAAAAGCATAAAGCCAAAAATCAGAATCAAAGCGCCATAAATATACCATTCTGTCTCCCATGCTGCGTTTCTACGAGGCATACCCGCTGCTCCAGCAGCTGCAAAGCTATAGAACAATCCTATATAAGAAAGGAAGAAGTACTTGATACTTTTTCTAGCAATACTGTCATCGATAACACGATTGGTCATCAGTGGGTAGTGATAATACAGCATACCCATCCACAAGGCACTGATTGCTATCAATACCACCATAGCGTGTCCACCCGCCCACATGGTGCCATGTAATTGGAAGTTCCACGCAACATTACTAATAATAATTGCCGACACACCGTCTAATATATACATCACAAAACCGCCCAATATAAGCATTAATGCTGGCGTTGCAACAATACCATGTTTCCATATTGTAGCGAGGATGGTAAAAATTGTAAGTGCGCCACCGATTGCTGTTGCGTAACTCATAATGTTGCCATGATAAACAAAAGTAGCAGGCAGTGCTGGATACATGGTGAAGAAGTGATGGAAAAATGATGTTAAAGAAGTCACTAACAAAATCCATAGCGCAAGGTTTGCAATTTTGTCACTATAGAGTTTGCGTGCACCGTCTGCCAAACAAAGTGGCAATGTAGCATACACAGCACCAATAACCATGATTGCCATTGCTTCCATTAAATTGTGGGCAAAGATGTAAAAAACAAATTCAAACACAACAGGATCTGCAGCCCAAGCAATCCATGCTGCTGGTAAAAGCCCATATAGGTGTAACAATAAAGGTGTGGCAGTAATCATCAGTGGCGTTCCAGTAACAAGTAACACCAGCACACCCATAATCATACCCACCATACCTGGATCTTTCAGTGAACGCTCAGCAAGTTGTAAATTCTCATCCTTTTTCTCGAAAAATGACATACGAAGAATTTTGATAGGGTAGATAAAAATCATCGAGGTAAGCACCAAAGCAATACCACTAAATCCTAGCACTAGAACCCACATACTCCACTGCCCAGTAGCCACACCAACAACAGGTAATGGGAACATAACTGTATAAGTAACGTGAAAGCCGGCTAAGACAGCAACAGTAAGTAGTAGTGCGCCTAAATTCATAAAAATATAAAAAAGCGATACCAACAAACCGTCTGCTCTTTTTCCTAAACAGGCACCTGCTCGATGCAGACTCATACCAACCATGAGTTGGAAGGCAAATGGAAACGCCATTGCCGCACCATGTAGTGTGATATTTTGATAATACCAATTAGACCCCAGGTCAAGAAATTGTATGGCTGGCATTGTTAAGCCCAGTACAGCGGCAATAAAAAACCAAATAAAAGATGTCATCGCCATCAATGATGGCCACGCGTTGACAGCATTTAGTTCGTTATCCTCAAGTTTAAACATTCGCCCAAAGAATGGGACTTTTTCAATAATATTAATTGCAGTTGACATTGTATTTTCTCCTCAATTTTGTTTCTAGTTATTTAATTAACTACAGTTAGTGTGTTTTTCATAGCATGGTGTGCCACGCCACAATATTCCAGACAGCGAACTTTATATTCCCCTGGCTCTGTGAAAGTGTGTGTTAGGGCACTTTGTGTTCCCGCCCCAGGCACCAGCATCATGGTAAATAATAATTTACCGTTAGGATGATAGACGGCAAAACTGTGTACCGTATCTACGCTTTCTGCGATGAAACGCACAGTCTCACCTACCTTGTAGGTTTTGTTGCTAATTTCATAAAGCCATGAACGTGCTTTCACATTAACCTCTGTCACATCTTCTGACGCAGCGTTTGCATCAATAATGGTTGGCATATACTTAATACTGGTAATATTAATCGCAAAAAATGCAACCACCACAATTACCAACCAACTATATCTGGCAAATGAATATTTACCAGGCTCTGTTCTGCTCGGCTCCGAATCCACAAATGCCTTTTTATTGACAACGCTAAAAAAGACAATAAGGAATGGGATTTGTAACAGCAGCATTACTATGAAGGCTCCCCAGCCGTTTGTGTATAAAAAATCAATCATTTAATTCTCCTCTTTTAAATGTTAAACGCTTAAAAAACTTTATTCTTGTAATTCGCCTTAGATGCTCTTGAAGCAATAAATTCGTTCAACTCTGGTGAAAACTCATCGTAATCATTCAGTCCTAAACTATTTAACCGCTCTCGAATATCTACCAATTCTTCTGCTTTTGTTCCAGACTCAACAATTGAGGAAACAAAACCAGCAAATTGTATGGGTGGCCATCCGTCATCTTTTGACAACTCAAGATGAACAAAGTCAAAACCATAAAAATGATGGTTTTTATCCTCAACGCGACCAAACATATGGGTGCCACATTCGCTACAAACATGGCGCTGAATCGGTGCGCTTTCATCAAGAATTTTAAGTTTATCTGCATTTTTGGTGACGGTCAGTTTGTCACGTGGTACCACTGCAACTTGTGAAAACAACGCCCCTTCTGGTTTCCAGCATTGCGTACAACCACACAAATGATTATGCGCAGCTTGTGAACTAATTTTCACAACCACTGGGTTTTTACTACACTTACATGTTAGTGCCCCCCCTGGTTTTGGTCTATTGTTGATATAACCCCAAAGACCTCTTTTAGCTGGCTTTAGCGTAATCCCAGAATCAACTGCGGGATGTAGTGAATTTTTCATAGGCTCTCCCCTCCTTGTATTTATATTACTTACTTCTCTTACTTACTGTCTTATCTACTTCTTAATTTTACAATCCGTCGTCTCCTATGAATTATAACGAACATTCGTTCTAAAATAAAAAAATAAAACTCCCCTTCTTTTTTTTGCTGTTATTTTTTATTTTTTACAGTATACTATGAATTATAACGAACATTCGTTCTAAATAAAAAAAAATACTTTAATAAACGTATATTGTGGATTAATCTTTAATTTTTAATTGCATGTTTCTTTAATGTTACAGTATACTGTAATTAAGAATGAATGTTCATTCTAAATAGAAAATAAAAAATAACTGTCATATATAAAGGAGAATTTTATGAAGTCAAAGGCCGCAGTAGCATGGGAAGCAAAAAAGCCATTATCAATTGAACTGATAGAAGTAGAGGGACCAAAACAAGGTGAAGTCTTACTTAAAGTGATTGCTTCTGGTGTTTGTCACACAGATGCCTTTACGCTATCGGGAGAAGACCCAGAAGGCGCATTTCCTTGTGTTTTAGGTCATGAAGGTGGCTGCGAAGTTGTGGAATGTGGCCCTGGTGTAAAAAATTTAAAACCTGGCGATCATGTCATTCCTTTATATATACCTGAATGTGGTGAGTGTGAATATTGTAAATCTACTCAAACAAATTTGTGTCAATCAATTGCTGGCACAGTATGGACAGGTTATATGCCAGATAAAACCAGACGTTTCTCTATGAATGGAAAATCAATTTACCATTATATGGGTTGTTCAACCTTTTCAGAATATACGGTTGTTCCAGAAATTGCACTGGCAAAAATCAACAAGGCTGCACCCTTAGATAAAGTCTGTTTGCTTGGATGTGGCGTTACCACAGGGATAGGTGCTGTACTCAATACTGCTAAAGTCACACCCGGTTCAACGGTGGCAGTTTTTGGTCTTGGTGGTATTGGTCTTTCCTGTATTCAAGGTGCAGTTATGGCGAAAGCTGGGCGTATTATTGCGATTGATATTAATCCAGATAAATTTGAGTTCGCTAAACAATTAGGCGCAACAGACTTTGTTAATCCTAGTGAGATTGATGGCTCATTTGTCCAATACATGCAAGATACCTTTAATGGTGGTCCAGACTATTCTTTTGAATGTATCGGTAATACACATGTAATGAGAGATGCATTAGAATGTACCCATATGGGTTGGGGTGTTTCAACCGTGATTGGTGTTGCTGGTGCGGGTCAAGAAATCAGTACACGACCATTCAACCTTGTTGTTGGAAGAACTTGGAAAGGCTCTGCTTTTGGTGGTGTTAAAGGTAGAACAGAACTGCCAGGATATGTTGATCGTTATATGAGTGGTGAAATTGAATTAGATTCTATGGTGACACATACAATGGGTCTAGAGGATATCAATAAGGCTTTCGATCTCATGCATAAAGGCGAAAGCATTCGTTCAGTTATTATTTTTTAGGACTTAGCATGGAATTAGTTGAAAGTATTAAAGAGTTTGATGGCCACTTAAATCGTTATCGACACGAGTCTAAAGTCTGTCATTGTGTGATGACCTTTTCGGTTTACCTGCCACCAAAATCGCAAACACAGTCCGTGCCAAGTGTTTATTATTTATCAGGCCTTACTTGTACAGATGACAATGTGCGCACCAAAGCAGGCGCACAACGTTATGCCTCTGAACTGGGTATTGCCTTAATCATGCCAGACACCAGTCCTAGGGGTGAAAATGTTGCTGATGAACCGGAGCATTACGACTTAGGAAAAGGCGCAGGATTTTATGTAAATGCAACCCAAGAACCTTGGGCTAAGCATTATCAAATGTATGACTATGTCACCAAAGAACTGCCCGCTTTAATTGAAAAAGAACTGCCTGTGATTGCAGGCGCCAAATCTATTATGGGCCACTCAATGGGCGGACATGGCGCTTTAATTTGTGCATTAAAAGAGGCTGATGCCTATCAATCAGTTTCCGCTTTTTCTCCTATCTGTCACCCCAGCGTTTGTGCTTGGGGCAAAGGCTGTTTTAATGCCTATCTAGGAGAGAATCAGCAATTATGGGAGGCTTATGATGCCACTGCACTTATTAAAAATGGTGCCAAAAAGATAGAAATGTTGATTGACCAAGGCATGCACGATGAGTTTTTGGTTGAGCAATTATTTCCAGAGCATTTGGAAGAAGTTTATGCTGAAGATAAAGCGCTTTTGAATTTACGTATGCACGAAGGTTACGATCACAGTTATCACTTTATCTCAACTTTTATTGGCGAACATTTAGCCTACCATGCCAAAAAATTACTGGGGTAATACAATATGTCAAAGAATGCTCGCACACTCTCCCAGCAACTAGATTCTGAAGCCACGCTGTTTGAAAAAATTCAGTCTGCTATTGATTTAGACAATAAAACAACCAACAGTACACTGGCAGAGATTGCAGAAGAAATCAAATTATCAGATTCTTTTGTTAAAGGCAGCAGCAGTTTTTATGATTTTTTAAATGCAGAAGAAAAGGCGCACGATACCTTAGTATGCCAAGGTACAGCATGCATGGTCAACGGCTCTTCTAGCGAAGTTTTAAAGCAATATAAAAAATGCGGTAAAGCGATGTGTGTCGGCCATTGTTATCAGGGGGGTGCACTACTAAAAAGAGATTCTGATGGGCGCTTATCCAGTTTTTGTCACACGCAACAAGGGTTGGAACAAAAGGATATTCCAGTTTATGGGCTTGCCGAGTCAAATATCCTAACCAGTAAACCTGCATCCATTGAAGCGCTTTATCAAACAGCGCTTGAGAATCAAAACATTCCATTAGAACTGGAGCACTCAAAACTTAGAGGGCGCGGTGGTGGTGGTTTTTTGTTTGCTTTTAAATGCGAGCAAATGGCCAAAACAACCAGTAAAGACAAATATATTGTCTGTAACGCTGACGAAGGAGACCCTGGTGCTTTTTCTGATCGCTACTTGCTAGAAGAACAACCTCATAAAGTCATGGCTGGCATGTATGCTGCTGGCATTGCCGCTGGTGCTAATACGGGTTACCTATATATACGTTACGAATACCCAGAAGCAATCACAGCGGTTGAACATGCCATCAAAGCATTCAACGCCTTAGACGATAGTATCAGCAAACACTTTTCATTTAGAATCGTCCCTGGTGCTGGCTCTTATGTTTGTGGCGAAGAAACCGCCCTGCTTAATTCAATTGAAGGACTTCGTCCAGAAGTAAGGACACGACCACCATATCCTGCAACTTATGGATTGTGGGGCAGGCCTACCATTGTCTCTAATGTTGAAACCTTTGCCAATATTCCTTGGATTTTACAAAATGGCGGCGATGCTTTTGCTGCGATTGGCACTCAAGAAAGCAAAGGCACCAAACTCATCTCTTTAGACAGTCAATTTAACAAGCCTGGTCTTTATGAGGTAGATTTTGGTTATGCGTTCGAGCAGCTTATCTACACAGATGCAGGTGGCTTTAACGTCGATGTCAAAGCCTTGCAAGTGGGCGGTCCACTAGGCTCTATTGTTGCAACAGAATCTATTGATAAATTCACCCTGGATTTTGAAAGCTTTCAAACACAAGGGTTTGCTTTAGGACATGCGGGCATTATTGCCATTCCATCCACATTCCCAATGTTAAAGTTCATGCACCATATATTTGCATATATGGCAGATGAATCTTGTGGCAAATGTACACCTTGTAGATTAGGGACAGCCAAAGCGGAAATACTGATTAATGACGCCATTACAAAAAAATCTTTAATGGATGGCGTTTTTCTTGAAGAATTATTATCGCTATTAGAAACAACTTCGTTGTGTGCACTCGGTGGTGGCATCCCCCTACCTATACGTAATATTATCAATCAGTTTGAAGAAGAATTAACCCCTTATTTTATTTAACTATGACAAACAATCATTCAATTATTATTAACAACAACAGTTATCCATTAACTGGTGATGAAACCATTTATGATTGTGTTAGCAAGCATTTTGGTAGAGATGAAATTCCAACTCTTTGTCATGACCCAATACTAGAACCCTTTGGCGCCTGTCGTATTTGTATGGTAGAAGTCAAACATAAAAACGCCAAAGACTCCAGGCTGATGGCCGCTTGTCATACACCAGCATCAGCAGATATTGAAGTTATCACGCAAAGCGAACGCCTGACCAAAGCAAGAAAAGGTATTGTTGAATTATTATTAAGCAACTATCCAAAAGACAAACTAACACCTGCGCCAGGTGAGGCGCCCAGTAATTTCCAAAAACTGTTAGAAAAATACCAGCTCAATAACAGTCGCTATCCTGACACAAAGGAACCAGGAGAAATCTCAAAACCACATCCTTACATCAACTTTAATCCTGATGAATGCATACATTGTTATCGTTGTGTTCGTGCTTGTGACGAAGTACAAGGTCAGTTTGCCCTGGCAATGAGTGGTCGCGGTATTAGGAGTAGCATCATACAAGGACTTGAGCAAGACTTTTCCTCATCTGGCTGTGTCAGTTGTGGTCTTTGCGTACAAACTTGTCCAACCAATGCACTGAGTGATCGCTACCAAGCTAAAACAATATTATCTGAAAAATTAACACGCACCATTTGCACTTATTGTGGTGTGGGCTGCAATCTTGAAGTTAAAACAAAAAACAACCAAGTAATTGCCATCAACGGCGTTAAAGACTCTGAAGTTAATCAAGGACATACCTGCGTTAAAGGGCGTTATGCTTTTGAATATGTCAACCATCCAGAGCGTCTAACCAGCCCAATGATTCGTAAAAATGGTGAATTGGTGAATGTGAGTTGGGACGAGGCTTTTACTTATATTGCCAACAGATTAGAAGGCATTAAAGAACAACATGGTGCAGACGCCATTGCAGGTATTTCTTCTGCACGCTGCACAAATGAAGAAAATTATTTAATGCAAAAATTCATGCGTGTTGTTGTTGGTACCAACAATATTGATGGCTGTGCTAGGGTTTGTCATTCACCTACCGCTTTTGGTATGGATAAAGTTTATGGTACGGGTGCTGCCACCAACTCAATCGATGAAATCCCATTGGCTGATTGTTTGTTGTTATTTGGTGCTAACCCAACCGAAGCGCATCCAGTTACTGGTGCTAAAATAAAACAAGCAACCATTGCTGGGGCAAAACTGATTGTTGTTGACCCTCGACGCTCTGAACTTGCTAAATATGCTTCTTGTCACCTGCAACTGCGTCCTGGAAGTAATATTGCATTGTTACAAATGCTGTGCTATTACCTCATTGAATTGGATTATGTTGACCAAGACTTTGTTAAAAATCGCACTGAAGGGTTTGCCGATTTCAAAAAACAAATATTGTCTCAAGACATTGCTCAGTTAGCAGAAATTACAGGCTTGAAAAAAGCCCAAGTAAAAGAAGCTGCGCATATCTATGGTCAGGCCCAACGCGCTATGTCTTTTCATGGATTAGGCATTACCGAGCACTACCAAGGCAGTCATGCCATTATGTTACTGTCTGGTCTGGTCATGATGACTGGCAACGTGGGTAGAGTGGGTACAGGTGTCAATCCTTTACGTGGACAAAACAACGTACAAGGCGCAGTAGATGTCGGTGTGAGACCCGATCTTGGTGCGGGTTATTTAGACTACAAAAAACCAGAAATCAAACAACATTTTGAATCAGTATATAAAAGTGAAATACCTATAAAAGACGGCCTTAAGATTCCCCAAATGTTCCAAGCTGCCAGAGAAGGAAAACTTAAAGCGTTATGGATTATGGGTGAAGACATTCTTCAAACCGACCCTAACTCTTGCCAAATAGAATATTCACTTTCAATGTTGGATTTGCTTATTGTGCAAGAATTGTTTATGACGCAAACTTGTGAGGGCGCTGATGTGGTGCTACCAGCCTCATCATTTTTTGAGAAAAACGGCACGTTTACCAACAGCGAACGACGCATACAAAGAGTCAACCAAACGATAAAACCTTTGCCTGGCACCAAACCTGACGGTGAAATTATAGCCAATATTATGCAAAAAATGGGCTATAAACAAAGTAATGACACAACACAAGTGCTGACAGAAATCTCCAAATTGGTGCCTTTTTTTGAAGGTGTGTCATGGGACAATATTAAAGAAAATGGCAAACAATGGCCAGTACAAGCAAATGGCGAAGACACTCAAATACTGCACCAAGATAAATTTAGCACCGATGGTATGGGCAAGGGTCAATTTTATTTCTTTGACTTTGAACAATCGCCAGAAATACTTAAAAATGCAAAACAGTATCCTTACATACTAACCACCGGCAGACGCTTAGAGCATTACAATTGTGGCAGTATGACAAGGCGTACGCCAAATGCAAAACTGCTAGATAAAGATGTTTTGCTCATTAATAAAAAAGACGCCGAAAAAAACAATGTTAATGATGGAGATGTTATCGGCGTTAGTTCAGCCAACGGTAAAACACACCTTGTTGTGCAAATCAGCGATGAAATGAAACCCGGTATTTTATTCACAACATTCCATTTCCCAGAAATCGCCATTAACCAGATAACCAGCGATGTGCATGACCAAGAAACCATGACACCAGAATATAAAGTAGTCTCGGTGCAACTTGAGCCAGTACGATGAACAAAGACACAGCAATCAACATGGATTTATCACAATCAATTTGTGTTTATCCAGAAGACCAAAGCTATATTGGCAGTCGTGCCGACGGTGTTGCACGTATTCACTTAGAAAGAGAATTTGCAGAATCTGGACACACCACCAGTATTGTTAAATTTGATAAAGGCTCTTATTTTCCTGCTCACACGCACCACAACGGAGAAGAGATTTATGTTTTGGAAGGTGTCTTTTCAGATGAAAGTGGCAACTACCCAAAAGGCAGCTATATCCGCAATCCTCCAGGTTCAAAACACAAGCCTCATTCAGAACAAGGCTGTGTCATCTTTGTTAAACTCGAACAATTTAAAGCCGGTGATGATAAACAATTTTCAATCAAGCCAGACCAATATAACTGGCAACAAGGCATCGGAAATTTAAAAGTATTATCACTACATGAATACGGCACAGAATCAAGCGCATTGGTTTTTTGGCCGAAAGGTGAAAAATTTCAACCTCACAGCCACTGGGGTGGAGAAGAAATTTTAGTGCTTGAAGGAAAATTGATAGACGAACACAACACCTACCCACAAGGCACCTGGATAAGAAACAAACACATGAGTGAACACCACCCTTATGTTGAAGAAGACACGTTAATATTGGTCAAAACTGGGCATTTAAAATGACAAACCTATTAAAAAATTGTGCTGCGGTAGTTTTCATCAGACCATTCAAAATTCTTACCAACACACGAATGAGCGTTGCTAATAATTTAGCGTTGCACAGTCTAAATTTAATATGTATTTTAAAACAATTGGCTTATGTTAAAATGCGTCTTTATTTTGCTTGCCCTCTAACATTAAAATAGTATGTTTTTTTATACTGAAAATACCCACAAAAATTGCACATTCAACACTGCAGATAAAATTGTTGAAGCGGCTTTAACTTTGTTTTCTGAAAAAGGGTTTTTCAGTACATCAATACACCACATACAAAAAAAATCAAAAGTTAGTATTGGCTCTATTTACCACCACTTTGGCAGCAAAGAAGCAATTGCTGAGAGCTTGCAACAAAGGATTCTAACGCAAATGGATGAAGCTTTTGTTGACATTATTCAGCAACACGACACATTTCAAAAAAAATATTACCACATTGTAGAACTGTTATTTAAAATGACCGAAACAGAGGCAAGAACCATGAAGTTTATGTTTCATTCAAAATATTCTGAATACAGTAAACTCAATAAATCAATTTATCAGTCAGCACCATTTCTCACGATTAGTCAGGAAATAACCAATCATTGCAACAGCGAGATTATTGATCAAAAGAAGCATTCGATTGACTTCACAATGGCCATGTTGTTTAGCCTGCCAATTCAAACTATTCAATTAAGATTAGATAACGTTATCGGCCCTATCAACTCAGAAGTGGATGTGATATTTAATGCGATTTGGAATGGTCTTTGCAAGCAGGAAGCACAAAAATCTTAATGCCCTTTATTTTTGACACAATTCAAAAATAATTCTCTGTTATTAATATAGAGACCTTTATATAAATAGGGGTGACTAGAAAAATTCAATGCTTGCCAAATTGGTAGTTTTCTTAAATCCAGTCCTAGCAGGGCTAAGGTAGGGTTTAAAAAACTACTAAGTTAGTGAGCAGTGGGTTTTTTATGGTTATTCATATTTATACAAAGGTCTCAATATAAAGAATTTCCTAATACATTAATGGTTTAGCACGCTTTGTGTATAATCGCGCGTTCCCCTTACCCTATCAAAAAAATTATGTCCAACACTCAAGAAAACAGCAAGTCACAAACAAAATTTAGTGACTTAGGTTTATCCGATACTATTTTAAAAGTTCTGGATTCCATTGGCTACGAAACCCCCTCTCCAATTCAAGAGCAATGTATCTCTCATTTGCTGGAAGGTCACGATGTGATTGGTCAGGCACAAACAGGCACAGGAAAAACAGCCGCCTTTGCCCTGCCACTCATTGATCAAATTGACAGTAAACTCAACGCACCGCAATTACTTATTTTGGCGCCCACACGTGAATTGGCCATTCAAGTCTCAGAGGCTGTGCAAACTTATGCACGCGGCATAAAGGGTTTTCATGTATTACCGATTTATGGTGGGCAATCCTACGATGTGCAACTGCGCCCACTCAAGCGTGGCGTGCATGTTGTGGTTGGCACACCAGGTCGTGTGATGGATCATATTAAACGTGGTACTTTAAAACTCAATAATTTAAAATCATTCGTCTTAGATGAAGCCGATGAAATGTTAAAAATGGGTTTTATCGATGACATTAAATGGGTCATGGAACACATTCCTGAGCAACGTCAAATAGCCTTGTTTTCAGCAACAATGCCAAGCGTTATTAAAAAAGTAGCCGAAAAGTTCCTAAACAAACCAAAGATTGTAAAAGTTAAAACCAAAACAGAAACAGCAACCACAATTACACAAAAATATTGCATGGTGGGTGGCTTGTCACAAAAGTTAGAAGCCTTAACACGCATCCTTGAAGTCACTACTTTTGATGCCATGATTATTTTCACAAAAACCAAGACAATGACAGTCGAACTGGCAGAAAAACTTTCTGCACGAGGTTTTTCAGCAGAAGCCATTAACGGAGACATTCAACAAGCTCAGCGTGAACGCATTATTAATAATTATAAAAAAGGTAAGATTGACATCCTTGTTGCTACTGATGTGGCCGCACGAGGCCTAGATGTTGAGCGTATCTCACATGTGGTTAATTATGACATTCCACATGATGCTGAGTCCTATGTGCATCGTATTGGCAGAACGGGTCGTGCTGGTCGAACAGGTGAGGCGATTTTGTTTGTATCAAATCGCGAAAGACGTATGCTAAATACTATTGAACGAGTGACACGCCAAAAGATTGCCCCCCTTGAATTGCCAACAGCTAAGATTATTAACGACAAGCGTATTGAAACATTCAAACAAAACATCACGCAAACTATTAACAATCAAAATTTAGAGATTTTTGAAAAATTAGTCAGCGAATTCCAAGCAGACAATCCAGACACTGAAACATTAAAAATTGCCTCTGCACTAGCTTTTATCGCACAAGGTAGTGAGCCATTACTCATCTCAGATAAGGCGCAAAGCTTTGGCAAAGAGCAAAGACAAGGTGAGGCAAAAACCATCCCAACTGAAGCGACTCCTTTAAAAGACCACCCTCAAATTCCAATGCGCCGCTATCGTATTGAAGTGGGAAACAACAATGGTGTTAAGCCTGGTAATATTTTAGGTGCAATTGCAAATGAAGCTGATATAGACAGTGAATATATCGGCTCGATTCAAATTTTTGACGACTGCTCAAGCATTGATTTGCCTGATGAAATGCCGAAAGAAGTATTAGAGATGCTACAAAAAACTGTGGTTTGCGGTCAGCGCCTAAATATGGCTGAACTTAGCAATAAAAACAACAGCACAACAATAGGCGAAAGAAAAACAAGCAACAAAAGACGCAAAAAATTCTCTAGAAATAACAAGCAAGCTAACAAAAGAAACAACAGACGTAGTAAAAGAGGCAATAAACCGCAATAATAAAAATGTCTTTACAAAATCACTCTCTGTCGTTAAAATGGCAAACGCTGGTGAGAATGCATCTGCTATTTATTGTTATGTCTATTGATTTTTTATCAACGGTAAGTTATAAAAGTGGTGAGTAATTTTTTTTCGGTGTTTTTTTTATAATTGATAGGAGACAAAATGTCTACAACAGGAACAGTCAAATGGTTTGACGCAAAGAAAGGTTTTGGTTTTATTGAGCAGGAAAGTGGTGACGATGTATTCGTTCACTTCCGTGCTATTCAAGGTGATGGCTACAAATCACTAGACGAAGGTCAAGAAGTAGAATTTGATTTAGAAGATGGCGAAAAAGGTCCTCAAGCAGCAAACGTTATTCCAAAATAACCCCCTGCTAAAAGAATTCAAAAACCCAGCTTAATCGCTGGGTTTTTTTTCGTTAAAATATCCTTATGAAAACATTTTATTGGTATGACTACGAGACTTTTGGCATTAACCCAAAAACAGATAGAATCGCACAGTTTGCCGGTATTCGTACCGATGAAAACCTAAATATTTTGGATGAAAAAATGTTTTACTGTAAGCCAACCAACGATTGTCTGCCATCGCCTGAAGCTTGTGGAGTAACAGGCATTAGCCCGCAACTTTGCGCAGAAAAAGGCTTGATAGAGCATCAATTTATTGCAAAAATAAATAGGGAATTTTCCACACCAAAAACTTGCACAGTAGGCTATAACTCTATTCGTTTTGATGACGAATTTACTCGCCATACCTTATATAGAAATTTTATCGACCCTTATGCTTGGCATTGGAAAAATGGCAACACGCGTTGGGATATTTTAGATGTGGTGCGCCTGTGTTATGCGCTAAAAAAAGACGCCAGTCTTAAGTGGGTTCATGATGAAAATAACAAACCTGTTTTTAAACTGGACCAACTCGCACCCGCCAATGGTATTGAGCATAGTGATGCACATGATGCTTTGGCAGATGTGCGCGCCACCATTGCCATTGCTAAAATTATCAAAGACACACAGCCAAAATTATTTGACTATGCCTTTAGTCTAAGAGAGAAAAAAACCGTTGAGGGGAAAATCAATCTTTTTGAGCCGATGCTGCATACTTCGGGCATGTATCCTGCCATACTTTCCTGCACACGTCTGTGTACTGCGCTGGCATATCATCCACAATACAACGACCGCGCCATTGTGTTTAATCTCGATCAAGACCCTGCGCTACTGTTAGAACTTGAGGTAGAAGAATTAAAAAAACTCATGTTCACCAAACAATCAGAATTACCAGAAGGCGTGGAAAGATTACAAATTAAGGAATTAATTTTTAACAAAAGCCCCATGTTTGTGCCTAATATTTATAAACTTAAGCCAAAAATTATTGAGCAATTGCAAATTGATGCAGACACTTGTTTGCAGCGACTGACATTCATTAAAAATAATCAAGAAAAAATCACAAAAATAGCGCAAGACTTATACCGCAATGACCAACAGCGACCAACAGCAGCTGATGTTGATCAAGCGCTGTATGATGGCTTTATGGACAATGCCGATAAGCGCATAGCCGAACAAATTCAAACACTTGATGAGGTGGGGTTAAAAAATTTTCACCCACAATTTAAAGACCCAAAACTCTCTCAATTATTGATGCATTTTAAGGCCAGAAATTATCCGCAATCTCTGAGCGAAGATGAGCAAGAAGATTGGTTTGAAGTTGTGCAAGGTCGTGTGCAAACAGGGGAAAACGGCTATCTTGCTATTGATGATTATTCCGAACGTATTGAAATTATGCGTCAAAACCACCCCGACAAAGAAAAACTTTGGCAACAATTAGAAAAATATACTGAGTCCTTTTTTTAAAAAACCGAACAAACCCCATTTAGAGTGTCATTTTGCTATTAATCTGATAATCAGGTATAATGTTTCGCTCACAGTTAAGGGGAAGTAAAAAATAATGAACGCCGAAACACGCAGTGAAATGTTTGGCAGGTTGCTTAAGAAAATACCTGAACCAACAACAGAATTAAATTATTCAACACCTTTTGAATTATTAGTCGCAGTGACTTTATCAGCACAAGCAACGGACAAAAGTGTTAACAAAGTCACTGACAAGCTATTCCCACTTGCTAATACGCCTGAAACAATTTACGAATTGGGTGAAGATGTTGTTAGAGATACTATCAAAACCATTGGTTTATTCAATTCAAAAGCGAAGCATATCATTCAAGCTTGTAAAATTTTAATTGATAAATATAATTCTAAAGTACCTGAAACACGCAAAGAATTAGAAGCTTTACCGGGTGTGGGTCGAAAAACTGCCAATGTGGTACTTAATACCGCTTTTGGTCATCCGACTATCGCGGTTGATACACACATCTATCGTGTTGCCAATCGCACAGCAATTGCCAGCGGTAAAACCGTATTGGAAGTCGAGAAAAAACTGGTGAAATTCATTCCTGATGAATATCGCGTACCAGCACACCACTTGATGATTTTGCATGGTCGTTATACTTGTAAAGCACGCTCGCCATTGTGTCCTGAATGCATACTGCTTGATTTATGCGAATACGAAGAAAAAAACCTTTAGCGAGCGTGTTAGACGGTGTCTTTTGTCTATAAAATTTGTTAAATAGCTCTACTATTCGCCTTATTTTATAAGCAAAATACACCATCTTCTACACCCTCTAAACATACAAATGTTTTACACTCAAGATAGAACGCAACAACGCCAATTTCTTGCCAATGCCTGGCAAAAGTTCCTGGACAAAAAAGTGCTTGACCCTTTAGAGGATCAGCTCACACAAGTGATTGAAATACATCCTGAATATCACCCATTGGTTAACGATGTAGAATCAGATTATTTTCCAGAACAAGGGGATGTCAACCCTTTTCTGCACATCAATCTGCACTTATCACTCAGAGAACAATTGTCCATCAATCAGCCAGCAGGCATTCAAGAATACTATCAAAAAATACTCAATAAAACGCAAGACCCGCATGAGACAGAGCACAAAATGATGGATTGTATTGCCGAGATGATTTTCTCTTCACAAAAAAATAACACACCAATGGATCATCAAGCTTACATCCGTTGCCTGCAAGTGCAATCCAACTAATTCAGTATGTTGGTTGAAGCACATATTGAAAAACACTTAGGACACAAAGTTAAGCACCAACAATCAGTCAGTACTGGCTTATTTGCAGCCCATCAAGTCGGCTTAGATAACGGTGAAAAAGTGTTTATCAAAACACAAACAACGGCCAATCAACAACTGATTAATGAAGGCAAAGAACTCAGTTTACTGGGAAAAACCATTCACACGCCAAAAGTCTTAGGCAGTTGTGAGCACTGTTTAATACTTGAATGGATAGAGACTGCTAATAACCCAAATCACCAAACAAAAATGGGCCTTGAACTTGCCAAACTCCATCAAAACACCACCGAGTATTTTGGCTTTGCCTTTGACAATAAAATCGGTCAAACCCCACAACTTAATGGTGTGAATCAAAACATCAGCAACTGGGCAGCGTTTTATTGGCAATACCGCTTATTGCCCCAAATTAAACTCGCTACTGAACGTGGCTTAATTAACCAAACAGAGCATCAACAGCTATTGACAATCGAAGGGCTTTTACCCCACTTACTTGACGATGACATCAAGCCAGCACTACTACATGGTGATTTGTGGTCGGGTAATGTTATCAGCGGAAAAAATCACCCTTACTTTATTGACACTGCCAGTTATTACGGGCATCGAGAGATTGATTTTTCTTTAACTTTTATGTTTGGCGGTTTTGCTGATGAATTCTATCAGAGCTACAACAACACCTATCCACTTGACACAGGGTTTGAGGAGCGTAAACCACTATACATGCTTTACCATTACTTGAATCACTTGAATATTTTTGGTAGTGGCTATCACGCCAATGTCATGAATTGCTACCAACAACTTTCAACCTAAGCCGAACTTAGATTTCAACCAAGGGAAATTGAGACGCCGGGCTCAGCGTGCCCTTTGGGTATCTCAATTGTGCTATGTTACAATGCGTTGTATGGGTGAGATTGCACAACTAAAAGGTCTAGGAAATGCTAGCGAAAAACAACTAATACCATTTATAAAAAATAACCATACTAAAGAGTGCTGATAGTTATTTATTTTAGAGGGTTTTAAAAATCAGACGATACTTATTGATATCGTTGATTTTTAAAACCCTCTAAAATGGATAAGGATTGGTATTGTTTGGTGTCGTTATTTTTTATAAATGGTATAAATTCTATTGGCGTATATACCAAAAAAGATTTAAAAAATATGGGTGCACTAGAGGCTTATATTAGAATGAAAGAGCCAAATCTATGTTTTTTGTATGCTTTGGTCGGTGCACTGGAAAATCGCACTTGGTTAGATGTTGCGCAAAACGACAAAACACGCTTATTGATTGAATTGGATAATTTAAAATATCCAGATTAGACCCAGACCGGGTTTGGGTTTAAATTACCAAGCAACAAAATTTCTTAGTAATTGCAAGCCATCGTGCTGAGATTTCTCAGGGTGGAACTGCACCGCAAATAAATTATCCTGAGCAACTGCACAAGTAAATTCAACACCATAATCACTCGTCCCAGCAACCACGGATGCATCGGCTTGTTCAACATAATAACTGTGTACGCTATAAAAACGCGCATTGTCTTCAATATTGTGCCAAAGTGGGTGAGACTGTGTTTGTTTAACCTTATTCCAACCCATATGTGGGATTTTTAAGTCACTTTTTGGAAAATGCACCACGTCACCCGCAAGAATAGATAAGCCTTGCGTTCCACCATTTTCTTGGGAATGATCAAATAGCAATTGTAAACCCAAACAAATCCCTAAAAAAGGCTTTTCCTTTGCTGATTGTTTAATAACATCAACCAATTGATGTTGGTTTAATTTTTGCATACACGCACCAATTGCGCCCTGTCCTGGGAACACAAGTCGGTCTGCATCATTAATCAATGAAACATCGTCTGTTAAAAAGATATGATCATTCGGTGCAACGTGCTCTAACGCCTTTTGCACGCTACGAACGTTGCCCATGCCATAGTCAATAATCGCAATACTCTGGGGCATTATTCGTTTATAAGGAACCTTTAGTCGATGGAATAACACCTACTTGACGCTCATCAATGGTAATTGCCATTCTCAGCGCTCTACCAAACGCCTTAAAAATGGTTTCTGCTTGGTGATGCGCATTAGCACCACGCAAATTATCAATATGCAAAGTAATTAAAGCGTGGTTAACAAAGCCTTGGAAAAATTCAGCAATTAAGTCCACATCAAAAGTGCCAATCATGCTACGGGTAAAACTTACATTAAGCTCCAAGCCTGGTCGACCTGATAAATCTAACACCACACGTGAGAGTGCCTCGTCTAATGGCACATAAGCGTGTCCATAACGGGTAAACCCTGCCTTGTCGCCCACTGCTTTGGCAAATGCCTGACCTAATGTAATACCAATATCTTCAACGCTGTGATGATCATCAATGTGCGTATCACCATCGCATTTAATCGTCAAATCCATCAAACCATGGCGTGCGATTTGGTCCAACATATGGTCTAAAAAAGGCACACCCGTATCTATATTTGCTTGCCCTGTACCAATCAGATTCAGCTCAACATTAATATCAGTTTCGTTGGTTTTTCTAGATACTTTTGTCATGATTTTATTTTTTAACGCTATTTAGCGATGTTAAGAATTTCTTTATTATAACTGTTAACTGCAATAATCGCCCAAATAATACAAATTGCATAAGGGATAAACAAGCCAAATCCAAAGGTTACAAAACCAATAATCGCTGTTATAACCAGCATGATTAAGGCGCCAGTAACACTGGCGTAAAATAAGCCTATTGGTCCTAAAAATACTGCCAAGAGAATGGCAACAATGAGGCTTTTAGTAGGTAATTTTTCTGTAGACATAATCTTTTTTATTGGTCTAATTTTTTCTTGACGTCTTCTAACTCCTGTTCAACAGTACCCAATCTTTCTGATAACTTACCAAGTTCAAATTCCATAGTTTCTTCAATTTTAGTAGTAGTTTCCTTTATGGTTAAAGGCAGATTTTTTGTTTTCTCTGTGATTAATATCGTTCACAAATAATCCTTAATTAAAATTTCAGCAATCTGAATGGTATTCAGTGCTGCGCCTTTGCGAATATTATCAGAAACCACCCAAAGGTTGAGTCCTTTTTCGCAAGAAATATCTTCACGGATACGACTTACAAACGTCTCATCGTGGTTGGTTGCTTCAACAAATGGGGTTGCATAGCCACCATCTTCACGCACGTCCATCACCTTAACACCATCCGCTTTTTCTAAAATTTGAGTCGCTTCAGCGGCTGTTATCTTAATTTTAGTTTCAATATTAATGGCTTCAGAATGTCCGTAAATCACCGGCACACGCACAGCAGTAGGATTAACCAAAATCGCTTTATCTTCAAAAATCTTTTGTGTTTCCCACACCATTTTCATTTCTTCTTTGGTGTATCCATTGTCTTGAAAAACATCAATATGTGGAATCACATTAAAAGCAATTTGCTTTGGATAAACCTCAACCTCAACATCCTTACCGTTCAGTAAATTCACTGTTTGATCCGTCAATTCAGTAATCGCCTCTTTGCCAGAACCCGATACCGCTTGATAAGTTGCCACATTAATACGCTCAATACCCACCGCATCATAAAGTGGCTTAAGTGCCACCAACATCTGAATGGTTGAACAATTTGGATTGGCAATAATATTGCGCTGTGTATAGTCTGCAATTGCGTGTGGATTAACCTCAGGCACCACCAAAGGAATGTCTTCATCCCTGCGAAAATGTGCGGTATTATCAATTACCACGCACCCTGCTTCAGCCGCAATTGGCGCATACTTTTCAGAAATACTGCCCCCTGCTGAAAACAAGCCCACTTGTGCTTTGGAAAAATCAAACGTGGCTAAATCCTGTACCGTCCATTGTTTGCCTTGACACAAAACCTTCTTCCCCGCGGAATTAGCACTGGCTAAAGGATACAAGTTATTAATTGGGAAATTACGCTCATCCAAAATAGACAAAATCGTCTCACCGACCGCACCCGTCGCACCCACCACACAAACATCAAACTTTTTGCTCATCGTTTAAAAAATATAAGATTATAAAAAGATAGCATTATACTTAAGTTTTAATCAATGTTTTCTTTGTCAGAAACAGGCTGCACCTCATCTGTTTTATTATTTTTATCAGTCACTTTATCTTCTTCAATTACCCAAGGTTGAATTTGTTCAGATTGAATAATAAATTTCAACTCTTTACCATTTTGGGTAATTGAAAGATAGTTATATTTCCCCAAACTTGACAAGACTTTAACATTACTGAGTTTACAAAATTTAGAGTTTGCATGCTTGGGAAAAATACTAGACTGAAGTTTTGATAATCTAATTGCCTTACAGGCTTCATTATGAAATATCATCTCGTCAACTATAAAGTTTCCAAACTTATACCTTTCCATAATTTTGTTAGGTATGTTCCAACCACCAAATATAAAAAATAATAAAAATAATAAAAAACTTCCTGATAGAAGGCTAGTTTTAAAAGTTGGGCTTTTTGATTCGTTAATTGTTGCTATATTAGTCATCAATAAAATTACAAATATTAAAATGTATGTGAGGCTTGTACCCCAGATAGATTCAAATAACCAATATTGCTCATATTCTTGACGCCAACTACGGAAAAACGCACCAGCAATAAAGAATGGTGTAAATATTAATAATGAACCAACTAGGATAACGCTTGAATGAATCCAAAGCCCATATTTTTTTATTGCTTCTTTGTAACTTATTTTTTTATTTTCTGGTTTTTTACAAGCCAACCATGCAAAAACTACCAATAATACAAAATATAAAGTGAGGAAACCCAATATTATCGTAATATCTGATATATTGCTTGCAATAGCAATAAATAATATGGCTGACACTAAAAACATAGGTATACCAAACCAAGTCAATAGTCCGATATTTACCCCTTGTTTCTCGCCTTTCCAAAATTCCTTTGCTTTAGCAGTACTACCATAATCACCAGCCATCAATCTAGGGACTACCAAACCTAAAATTAAAACTATAATTACAAATAAAAATGCTATTGCAACAGCAAATAACAAATCTAATGAATCTGCAAAATTAAGATGTGGAAAATATCCAATAGATGCATAGTAAAAAATAAAAACCATGCCACCAAGCAGTATTGATGGCACTAGAACAAGATTAAGGGTAGTGCTAACAATATGTTTATAAAAATATCTTTTTAGCGCCTCTTTATTCATAATCTAAACAGAATTATCAATTTCAATAAACTGGTGTTTAAGGTCGAATTGCTGGCTGAGATGTTGACACAGGGCTTGTATGCCATAGCGCTCGGTAGCGTGGTGTCCAGCAGAGATAAAGGCGATGTTGTTCTCTTTGGCAATGGCAGGGATTTGCTCGGAAACCTCACCGGTAATAAAACAATCCGCACCGATATTAATGGCATGCTCGATGTAGTTTTGTGCGCCGCCTGTGCACCAGGCGATTTTTTGAATACGTTTAGACACATTACCAAAAACCAAAGGTGTGCGCATGGTCACACGCTCAGTTGACTGTGCAACAGCCTCAAGCGTTGCGTCAACTTCACCTTGCCAAACCAGTGTCTCGCCAATAGGGCGTGGATTTTGAATATTGAGTCGCATTGCCAGTTGGATATTATTGCCCACAATTGGATGGGCGTCCAGCGGCAAGTGGTAGGCAAATAGGTTGATATCATGTTCAAGTAAGGCTTTGATGCGATTTTTCTTAATACCAATAATTTCAAGTGCTTCAGATTTCCAAAAAAATCCATGATGCACAAACAGCGCATCGGCTTTTTCATCAATGGCTCTGTCAATCAAATCTTGGTTGGCACTCACCCCTGAGAGGATGTTTTGAATCTCTGGCTTGCCCTGGATTTGCAAGCCATTTGGGCAGTAATCAGAAAATTTATCAACATTTAGATACTGATGGCAATATTTAGCCAATGTTTCACAATCAACCATATTTTTTTCTCCTCTCCTCCAACTTATAAGCCGGGCTTATAAGTTATGTAAAAATTGTGCACAATGTTAATAAATTGTTGGTTTTGTTCTCCACTACCAACCGTAACACGCAAACAATCAGTAAGTCTCGGTGCGCCACTCAAGTTTTTAATCAGCACGCCTTGCTGTTTAAGCGTCTCAAACAGTTCGTTGGCTTTTGGCGCTTTAAACAAAATAAAATTCGCTTGTGAGGGATAAACTTGCAAACCGTTAATCTCGCTGAGTGCCGAGGCAAGTTTGTCACGCTGGGCAAGAATGATTTTTGCATTTGCATCAATGGTGTCTTTTTCTTGCAATAAGAAATTAGCACTGACTTGGGTGAGTGTGTTGATATTGTAAGGCAGTCTTAATTTATCTAATTGTGCGACTGTGTCTTGTGCGCCAATCAGCAAACCTAAACGCAGCCCAGCAAAACCAATTTTTGAAACAGTTCTGAGTAATACTAAGTTGGGGTATTTTTGAATATCTGCTAAAAAACTGTCGTTCGCATAAGCATAATAGGCTTCATCTAACACCACCAAAGCGTCACTTGCGGTAATAATCTTCTCAATGCTTTCTCTGTCAAATGTATTACCCGTTGGGTTATTAGGATAAGCAATGAAAATAAGTTTTGGCTGCTGCGTTTCAATGGCGTGCAACATTGCATCTAAGTCAATTTCAAACGCATCGTTTAAATCAACACCTTGATAATTTAAACGGGTAAATTTCGCAATCATCCCATACATCACAAAACTAGGTTCAACACTTAAAATGGTATCTCCCGCATCACAAGCAAGCGCCAATAACTGAATCAATTCATCTGAACCATTGCCCAGCAACACACCAAGATTACTGGGAATATCCATCAACTCACGCAAGGTTTGTTGCAATTCAGTAGCATTTGGATTGGGGTAGCGATTAAGTTCGCTGTCGGCTAAATATGCCAAATATTGCCCAATTAACTCATCAGACAAAGGAAATGGAGACTCCATAGCGTCTAATTTAATCATGTCACCAGAATCAGGGACATGATAAGCATTAATGGATTGAATATTAGGACGAAGCCACTGGCTAATAAAGTTCATGATAATTTTTTCGATTGGGATGGAGTTGCATTTTACCGATACTCTTGGCATTTAACAAAGTCTGATACGTATAGTCTAATGCACGCTGGCAAACATCTTGCATGGACAGTCCTTGTGTTATTAAAGCGGCAATGCTACTGGCGAGCGTACAGCCCGAACCATGATAGACGCCTGATAATTTATCGTAGGTATAACTTTTTACCAGTTGTGCCTTATGATACAAACGATGTTCAATCACTGCATCCGAAACATCGGTGGTGGTAACCAACACCCATTCACAAGACAATTTTTCTATCGCTTTTTGCTCATCCTTTTCACCAGATAAGGCGTGCAATTCTGCCACATTTGGAGTGAGAATTTTGACCCAAGGCAACAAGTCTTGTTTTAGCGCGTCTATTGCTTTTTCTTGCAATAAAACGTCTTGTGTGCCAGCTTTAATAATGGGGTCAAGCACGATGGTTTTACCTTGCACCAAGTTGGCAATATTCTTAATCTGCTCACTGGAACAAGTCAGCCCGATTTTAACCACATTAAAATCAATATCAGCTTGCAAATGGTGGAATTGCCTGGCAATTAAATCGCTATCTACTGGCTCAATTTGGGTAACTGAACAAGTATTTTGCACCGTCATTGTAGTGACAATCGGCAGTGCATTCAGACCAAACTGATTAATCGTTTCAATATCAGCACTGATGCCAGCGCCACCACAAGGGTCAAGCCCAGATAAAACTAAAACCGAATCATTCAACCTTGGTTTCTTTTTTGATTAAATAATTGATGACATCAAACATACGATTTTCACTGCCTGCATGTTTTGTATCTACCAAATATTTACCCGCAACAACAAAAGCAGGCACGCCATTCAAGCCCTTGTATTTTTTGGTGTTAACTTTTGACTGATTAACCTTAACGCGCACTGAAAATGACTTAAAAGCATTCTCGGCTTTGGCTTTATCTACACCATGCTCAACCAACCATTCAACAAAATCTTCGCTACCAATAAAGGCCTCTTTTTCAGCATGGATTGCATTAAATAAAGCCTCATGCAATCTGTCTACTTCCCCCAGCTGCTCTAATACATAATAAAAAATTGCGCCACTCATCCAACGGTCAGAAAAAACCGCAGGTTGGCGCACAAACTGTGCAGAACTTGGCATATCTTTCAGCCAGTTTTTTATCAATGGCTCAATGTCAAAACAATGTGGGCAGTAATACCAAAACAACTCGCGTACTTCCACTTTATCGCCAGTTACAGTTTTAACCGGTTTATCAAACACAACATAATCAACATCTGCTTCGTAATTGGCGTTTGTTATGACAGAAAAGGTTAATAATAAGCTCAGTAATATTTTTTTCATTGTGTCTCCTTCCTTGTTTAGCGTGTTAATCTTGTTTCAAAATATCAATATTATACGATTGTAATGGTGTTGTGGTTGCGAGTAATTGCCTATAATCTTTTTTCTCCAACGGATGCACACCCTCTGGGTTCAATTGTGCCAATGGCGCCAAGACAAAGTTATATTTTAAAATATCATCTCTGGGTAAATTGTTTTCTTTGTCAATTACCGCATCATATAACACCAAATCTAGGTCAATACCTCTGGCGGAAAATTTTGCTTGAGACCTATCTCTGCCTTGATTGTCCTCAATAGTGTGCAATATATTCAACACGTCAGCAATGCTTAAATCTGTGGTTGCGTTAACCCCCATATTGTAAAAATCAGCCCCTTCAAATCCAGCCGCTTCACTTTCAAAAATATCAGAACACACAATATCAAAAAAATTAAGTCGCAAAGCATCTAATGCCTGAGCGATGTTTTGCCTGCGATTTTGGTTTGAACCGATATTAATATGAATACGATGTTTCATTTTTCTAGCAGCAGGTGGCAGTTTTACAACAATCTCTTGTCCTTTTGATAATAACGCCCACACCTTTTGCGCCAGTGACTGCCTCACCTTTGTTGAGTGTGAGTTTGACTTTTTCTACACCAAATTCTTGAATAATAATCTGTGTAATTTTCTCTGCCAAAGTCTCTACCAGTTGAAACTCACTGGCTTTAACAAATTCAATAAGCCTTTTAGAAACTGCCTTATAGTCAAGTGCTTGATCAATATGATCAGTTTCACTGGCAGTTTTAATATCAGCCGACATTTCAATATCCAAGGTAATATCTTGGCGGATTTCTCGCTCCCAATCATAAATACCAATCACCGTATCAATTTTTAATCCTTGAATAAACACAATATCCATAGTAACATCTTAAACTTTTATATTATCAAGGACATTATGTTACCTATTTTGATGGTTGTTGGCTACCTAATCGGCTCACTTTCCAGTGCTATTTTAGTCTGCAAAGCCTTTGGTTTGCCCGACCCACGCACGCAAGGCTCTAACAATCCAGGCGCAACCAATGTTTTGCGTATTGGCGGTAAAAAAGCGGCTGCCATTACCCTGATTGGCGATGGCGCCAAGGGTGTTATTCCAGTATTAATTGCACAAACAATGGGGCTTGATTTATTATCAATGACATGGATTGCATTGGCAGTTTTCTTAGGGCATGTTTATCCAATTTTCTTTGGTTTTAAGGGCGGCAAAGGCGTGGCAACTTTTTTGGGTGCTTTATTTGCCTTGAATTATTTAGTTGGTTTAAGTTTTGCACTCATTTGGCTTTTTATTGCCAAAGTCTTAAAAATCTCTTCCCTCTCTGCACTAATTGCTACCTTGCTAACGCCGGTTATCTTTTATGTCTTAAACGACCAAAACCTAAACGCAACTTATGTCATTAGCCTTATTTGTGTTTGGATTTTTTACACCCACAGGAGCAACATTCAAAGAATGCTTACCGGCGATGAAAGCAACATAAAATCGAATCACTAAAAGGTCTTGTAGTAATTAGTATTACACAAAAATGCTTGCTAAATACAAAAAGTATCAGTATAGCATCACTTATGCGCACAGAATTAGTCACTACCCTAAAAAGACAAGCCACCAAAATATTGGCGGATTTACATCACTCAAAAGAGCCAGTACTCATTACTGAACACGGTCAGCCATCGGCTTATTTGCTTGATGTTGATGACTTTGAAAACATACAAAGACGCATGAAAATCCTTGAGGGTATTGCCAAAGGGGAAAAAGCCATTTTAGAAAACCGTGTCTGCACGCAAGCGCAAGCCAAAGACAAAATGCGACAATGGCTCGAGTAATTTGGAGTGATACCGCATTACTAGAACTCGATGATATTGCCAACTATATTGTCCTAGATAAACCCAATGCAGCAAAAAAGTTGGTTAAAAAGATATTCAACCAAGTCGAGCAACTTGAACAATTTCCTGAATTATACCATTTATAAAAAATAACTATATTAATATAGCGTTTAGATTTGTGTATTCAAACTTAGATAAAATTACCACGTTACTTATTGCTAACATGGTAATTTTATCTAAGTTTGAATGTGCGGAGATAGGCGTTAGATTGGTGTAGTTATTTTTTATAAATGGTATTAGGTAAAAAGCCAACAGAAATAGCGGATTTACAATATTCTGAGCTTGTTATCAATCCTTGCCGAATTTTTTATCGCCACCAAGAAAACACTGTTTATATTGTGCATATAATGCGTAGCGAAAGGGACTTAAGGCGCTATTTAACTTAAAGAATATTAAGTTGAGACCTATGTTTTGATATTAACGCCTTTTTTAAGTAGATAAAGCGACACCGCAACCAGTATAGAAATCATTGTCAACAGTACTGTAAATGAGGTCATAAAATCAGCAGTACTAACCCCTAAAACCCCCAGTCTAAAGTTATCAACCATATAGTAAATAGGGTTAAATTGACTGACGCTTTGCCAAAATTCTGGCAGGATTTCAACGCTATAAAACATACCACCCAGATAAGTCATTGGCATCAAAATAAAAGTGGGCACAATAGAGATGTCATCAAATGATTTTGCGAATACCGCATTAATAAAACCTGCCAAAGAAAACAAAATAGAAGTTAGCAAGAAGGTGATTATTGTTATTGAAATAGAGTAAATCTCAAAATCAACAAAAAAAGAAACCGTAAAAAAAACCCCCGTCCCCACTGCAAAACCACGGGCAACACCGCCGGAAACATACCCCAATAAAACAACCCAATAAGGCGTTGGAGAAACCAGCACCTCTTCAATGGAATGATTAAATTTTGCCAAAAAAAACGAAGCCACCGTATTGGCATATGAATTGGTAATTACCGTCATTAAAATAATCCCAGGAACAATAAAACGCACATAATCCACACCCTGCATCAAACCAATACGCTCACCCATCAAGCCACCAAAAATCAGTAAATAAAGCAAGGTGGTAATAATCGGCGGGAAAATCGTTTGCACCCAAATGCGAGAAAATCGCAAAATCTCCTTAATCACTATCGTTTTATACGCAATCCACATACTTTATTTACCTACCTCAGATTCTATAGCCTCATTTGTTAAATGCAAAAATAAAGTTTCCAAGCGATTTTGTGCGCTACGCACATGCTCAACGCTAATCCCTTGTTGAAACAAGGCTTGCAATACATCGGTAATATTTGTATCAGCTTCTAAAGCCACTTGCAAAGAATAATCATCCAGCCTCTCACAACTAAACTGCACTTGCTCAATCGTTTCTGGCAAGACATCACTACTTTCTAAAATCAACACTTGCTGTGAGACTTTTGAGAGTAATTTTTTCATACTGGTCTGCTCAACCACTTGACCTTCGTTCAAAATTGCAATATTGCGACACAAAGACTCTGCTTCTTCTAAATAATGCGTGGTTAGAATAATGGTGATGCCGGATTGATTCAATTCTTTTAAATACGACCACATTGAACGACGAATTTCAACATCTACCCCCGCCGTTGGCTCGTCTAAAATCAATATTTTTGGCTGATGCACCAAGGCTCTTGCCAACATCAAACGACGCTTCATACC
>ENA-UZWX01000110-UZWX01000110.1-metagenome-genome-assembly--contig:-Day-4---50m-contig-110_pt1 | contig 38287 bp, 29 predicted proteins | sample MGYA00260347_ERZ794907 | MGnify/ENA metagenome assembly ERZ794907 | reverse complement strand
CAATGTGTGGCGCAAGGTGTGCCCTTTGCCAGAGAGTATGGCGGGCTACTTGACAACCGTTCCTTTGGCGGCGTGCAAGTATCCAGAACCTTTTATGCAAAAGGTCAAACCGGTCAGCAATTGCTGCTGGGTGCATACTCTGCCCTATCTCGCCAAGTAGCAAAAGGCAATGTGACCATGCACACTCGCCATGAGATGGTTGAGCTTGTGAAGGTCGACGGCAAGGCACGGGGCATCATTGCTCGTGACCTGGTCAGTGGTGAGCTTGAACGCCATTCCGGTCACGCGGTGCTTTTGTGCACTGGCGGTTACAGCAATGTCTTCTTCTTGAGCACCAATGCCATGAAGTCCAATGTCACTGCTGCCTGGAAGGCGCACCGTAAAGGCGCCTACATGGCCAACCCCTGCTTCACGCAGATTCACCCCACCTGCATTCCCGTCAGCGGCGAGTCCCAATCCAAGCTAACCTTGATGTCAGAATCCTTGCGAAATGACGGACGAATCTGGGTTCCCAAGCACAAAAAAGACGCAGAGGCCATTCGGTCTGGCAAACTCAAAGCTACCGATCTGAAAGAAGCAGATCGTGATTACTACCTTGAGCGACGCTACCCCGCCTTTGGCAACCTGGTTCCCCGTGATGTGGCATCCCGTGCCGCCAAAGAACGCTGTGATGAAGGTTATGGTGTCAACGCCACTGGCCAAGCAGTTTACCTAGACTTTGCAGCTGCTTTCATGCGCTATGGTCAGGAAGAAGCTAATGTGAAAGGCATCAACAATCCAAGCCAGGATGAACTGCGCTCCATGGGAGAGAAGGTCATTGAGAACAAGTATGGCAACCTGTTTCAGATGTACGAAAAGATTACGGCTGACAACCCCTACCAGACCCCCATGATGATCTTCCCTGCGGTGCACTACACCATGGGTGGCATATGGGTTGACTACGACTTGATGACCACAGTACCCGGCTTGTTTGCATTGGGTGAAGCCAACTTCTCTGACCATGGCGCCAACCGCCTTGGGGCTTCTGCCTTGATGCAGGGATTGGCTGATGGCTACTTTGTCATTCCTTACACCATTGGCAATTTCTTGTCACAAGACATTCGCACCGGTGCCATTGCCACAGACAGCCCTGAATTTGTTGAAGCTGAACAAGTAGCTAGAGATCGCATGGAAGCCTTCTTGAACAACAAGGGTACCCAATCTGTTGACAGCTTCCATAAAGCCTTAGGTAAAATCATGTGGGCAAAGTGTGGCATGGCCCGCAACGCAGAAGACCTTAAATCTGCCGCTGCAGAGATACGTGAACTTCGTGACAGTTTTTATAAAAACGTGCGGGTCACAGGCACAATGAATTCCATGAATCCAGAACTGGATAAGGCTGGCCGTGTGGCCGACTTCATGGAGCTTGGCGAGCTCATGTGCATGGATGCCCTTGCTCGTGAAGAATCTTGTGGCGGTCATTTCCGTACAGAATACCAGTCAGAAGATGGCGAAGCATTGCGCCAAGATGACAGCATGACCTTTGTCTCCGCATGGGAGTTCAAGGGTAACGACCCCGGCAAGGCGACACTCCACAAGGAGGACCTTGCCTTTGAATCTGTGGAACTAAAAACACGCTCATACAAGTAATGAATTTCACCATCAACGTTTGGCGCCAATCTGGCCCTGAGGCCAAAGGCCGCATCGAGACTTACCCGGTTTCTGGGATTTCTGATCACATGTCCTTTTTGGAGATGATCGACGTGCTCAATGAGCAACTCATCAACCAAGACATTGAACCGGTGGTCTTTGATCATGATTGCCGCGAAGGCATTTGCGGCTCATGCTCCATGTTCATTAATGGCGAAGCACATGGTCCTGGAAGATCCATCACCACCTGTCAGCTGCACATGCGTGAGTTCAAGGACGGTGAAACCATCACCATTGAGCCCTTCCGTGCCAAGGCATTTCCCATCATTAAGGATTTGATGGTTGACCGTTCCTCCTTGGATCGCATCATTCAATCAGGCGGTTTTGTGTCTGTGAACACTGCTGGCAAACAACCAGATGCCAATGCCATCCCTATTGAAAAGGCCGATGCCGATGCTGCCTTTGACGCTGCCACCTGCATTGGCTGTGGTGCTTGTGTTGCAACCTGCAAAAACGCCTCTGCCATGCTCTTTGTCGGGGCAAAGGTTAGCCAATTTGCTCTCTTGCCTCAAGGAAAAATTGAAGCCGAAGATCGCGTCTTGAATATGGTCAACCAAATGGACCTTGAGGGATTTGGCAACTGCACCAACACCGGCGCTTGTGAAGTTGAATGCCCCAAAGGCATCAGCTTAGAGACCATCGCTCGCATGAATCGTGAATTCCTCAGCGCCTCATTGTCAAGCAAATAAAAATTAGGCACAATTTTCGCCCATCTCAAATTCCTTACATTTAGCATCTAACTTTACCATCATGAAAAAAATACTCGCTCTCGCAGTTATTGTTGCCCTGGCATCCAGCTGCAAAAAAGACCCCACCCTCGCTGACCGCTTGGAAGGCGATTGGTTGGTCAATGACATCACTGCAGCTGGACAGATTACCATTTTGGGAACCTCTGTTCCTTTGATTGCTAACGACAAAAGCATCACTACAACATCAATATTCACCATGATTCAGGAAGAAAATTCCGCCACGTACAGTGTAGATGCGGTGCTTGAAGTTAGTGCTGGGACAACGTTCGATTTCCCTTGGCAGCAAAGCGGAAGTGGCACTTGGGAAACCATTCCTGGCAATGGCATTGCGCCTGACTCCGTCTACTTGGTCACAGACAGCTCCACAACCAAGTATGAAGTCTTGAACTTGCTTGACAACGATGTACGCCTTCGCACATTGACAGCAGTTGACTTCCAAGGTCAAGGCATCAACCTTTTATTGGAAATGGGGTTCGCCCGTCAATAGCTCATTAATCATGCATGCATGGTGACATTCTCATCCCTGAATTCAGTTTTGAGACCACTTCATTGGCATGCCTATAGCAATAAACCCGTCCTTGTGGCGGGTTTTTTCATGCCTCATTTTTGGGTTTCCTCCGTCGTGTAAGCCGTCCAACCTTGAGCAGAGATAGGCAACTGGTCACCAGCTTGATTGATCATGAAACTGCCCTTATCTGCATCTGACATGTGACCAATGGCTGTCAAATTGGGGTTGCCCTTGATCTTATCCCAGTCTGAAATGCTGACGGTGAACAGCAATTCATAATCCTCGCCGCCATTGAGGGCAGCTGTTGCGGGATGTAGGCCAAACTCTTCACAGAGCCTGATGGTTGCCGGGTCAATCGGTAGCTTGTCTTCAAAAATAGCACAGCCTGTGACGCTCTGTTTGCACAAGTGCAAGAGTTCTGAACTCAAACCATCAGAAATGTCAATCATGCTTGTTGGTTTCACATCCAAGTCCTTGAGCAGGGCAGCAACATCTTGCCTAGCCTCTGGCTTCAATTGTCGCTCTAAGACATACTCATGGCCCTGCAAGTCTGGTTGAAAGTTGGGGTCTGCCTCATAGGTGGTCTTTTCCCTGCGTAAGATTTGTAGCCCCATGTAGGCTGAACCAAGGTCACCCGTTACCACAATCAAATCGTTGGGTTTTGCGCCACTTCGTCTGACAGCCTGGCCCTTGTCAACCTCACCCATAGCCGTTAACGACAAGACTAGCCCTGACATGGATGAGGTGCTGTCACCACCCACTAAGTCCACGCCATAATTTTTGCAGGCAAGGTTCAGGCCTTCGTACAGCTCCTCTAAGGCTTCCAAAGGAAAGCGATTGCTCGCTGCCAAGCTGACCAATAGCTGGGTTGGCTTGCCGTTCATGGCATAGATGTCTGAAAAGTTAACCACAGCCGCCTTGTAGCCCAAGTGCTTCAAAGGCATGTAGGTTAAATCAAAGTGGACGCCCTCCACAAGCATGTCTGTGCTGAGCAAGCTATCCTTGCCGCCGTGATTGACAATGGCAGCGTCATCACCTACACCCAGGGTGGTGCTTTTCTGCGTCAATTGAACCATGGATGTCAATCGATCAATCAGGGCAAATTCACCCAATGTTTCGAGGGGCGTTCTTTTGGGGGATGGGTCTTGAATCATGGGGCAAATTTCGGCATATCTTTGCCAAAACAACCCTATTGTAATGAATCATTCGTACAGTGCTGAAATACGCACTTTCATGGACTGGGTGCGCGAGCGCAACCCACATGAGCCTGAGTTTCTGCAAGCCGTCGAAGAGGTAGCTGAAGCTGTCATTCCACACATTGAGTCCAACCCCAAATACAAGGAAGCCAGAATTCTCGAGCGCCTGACTGAGCCTGAGCGCTTGATCAGCTTTCGCGTGAACTGGACAGACGATCAGGGCAACGTTAAGGTGAACCGCGGCTACAGGGTCCAGTTCAACTCAGCCATTGGCCCTTACAAGGGCGGCCTTCGCTTCCATCCCTCTGTGAACCAGAGTGTGTTGAAGTTCTTGGGCTTTGAGCAGGTCTTCAAAAACGCCTTAACAACATTGCCTATGGGCGGTGGCAAGGGTGGTGCTGACTTCAACCCCAAGGGCAAATCAGATGCTGAAGTGATGCGCTTTTGCCAGTCTTTCATGACTGAGCTTGCAAAGCACATTGGCCCCAATACGGATGTGCCAGCAGGTGACATTGGCGTAGGTGGTCGCGAAATTGGCTACCTCTTTGGTCAATACCGCCGCATGCGCAATGAGTTTGCCGGTGTCCTGACGGGCAAAGGCATCAACTGGGGTGGGTCCTTAATTCGCCCTGAAGCTACTGGCTATGGCACCGTCTACTTTGCGAAGGAGATGCTTGCAACCAAGAACGAAAGCTTCCAAGGCAAGACCGTTGTGGTTTCTGGTTCTGGCAATGTGGCGCAATACGCCGCTGAAAAGGCTACTGAGTTAGGCGCAAAGGTTGTCACCATGTCTGACTCTTCAGGCTTTGTGCATGACCCTGATGGCATCGATGCAGAGAAATTGGCCTTTGTCATGGATCTCAAGAACAACCGCCGTGGTCGAATCAACGAATACGCTGACAACTACCCCTCAGCTACCTTCCACAAGGGAGAGAAGCCCTGGTCCATTGCTTGTGATGTCGCGTTGCCTTGTGCCACACAGAATGAGCTTGACGGCGATGCAGCTAAGGTCTTGGTTGCCGGCGGCACCATTTGCATTGCAGAAGGAGCCAACATGCCTTGCACACCGGAAGCCATTGAGGCCTTCCACAGCAACAAGGTTCTGTTCAGCCCTGGCAAAGCATCCAATGCAGGTGGTGTTGCCACCTCTGGCTTAGAAATGTCGCAGAACAGCCTTCGCATGAACTGGACAGCAGAAGAGGTGGACCAAAAATTGCACGCCATCATGGTGGACATCCACGCTGCCTGTGTCAAACACGGCACCCGAGAAGATGGCTATGTTGACTACGTGAAGGGTGCCAATGTGGCCGGCTTCATCAAGGTTGCTGATGCCATGTTGGATCAAGGGGTGATTTGATTTTAACCATTGGGCCTAACAACAAACCCCGCCAATGGCGGGGTTTGTTTTTGCTGAACACTTGACTCATCTACCGCTTGGTCAAACAGGTGATTTCAACCACACCTCCCATCATGCAAATACTGGCATGCTGCAGCACTTCATAGGTCACAAAAACCTGCTGGCCATCGTGGGCCGTTGAAAGGTAGTTCACCAAGTTGGTAGGCTCCAGGACCAACGAGCTGTCGCTGTCGCTGACAAGCATCAAGCCACAAGAAGATAGAGCCACTTCTTTTACGGTGAACGCCTCTGCATTCTCACAGTGAAAGTCCACAGGTAGATGGTTGGGGCGGTCACAAGAAGCTAGAGCAATAGCTGCAAAGGCTAACAATGACAACAATGGGGCTTGAATAGACATCAAGGGAAAATTAAAGGTGAATGCCAACAGACATGGTCGCCGCCATGATCAATGGCGTTGAAACATCCGCTCGCTGCTGGAAGAATGGATTTAAATTCATGCGTGAGGCAACAAAGAACTTTTTGTAGCCAATCTCCGTTTGAACACCATAGGCAAAGCGATTGGTGTAAAAGCCGTTTAGTGTGGTTTGTCTCAACCAGCCTGAATCCATACGACGCAAGGTTTCCGTCTCTGCACGAACACGGAGGCCTGCAAATCCGCCAATCGCCAACGACAAGCCTTTTGACCCTGAAGCTGAACCATTGTAGACCAATGACAACGGCAATTCAATGTAGCCAACAGAAAAATTTGACTTCATTAACTCACTGTCACTGTCCAAAATTGCAACACCAGAGTTCTGTCCTTCAACCAAACCCATGTAGCGGTCGGGACCAAAGTCCATCACATAGCTAGAAAAGCCCAACCCGCGTCGCAGCCAGAAGCTGGATTGTCCGATTCGGTCCTGGTTTCTGAAATTGATTGACACCTGTTTTGCCTGGCGCGGTGTCATGGCCCAGTCACCTGATGTTACAGGCATGAACTCTCCATAAAGGAAGTCCATAGGCTGCATGAAGACCATGCCGCCAATGCTGATGGAAAGGCCATCGTTCTCATCCGACTTGTCTGATGTGCATTCATCGTCACCAAAATCTACGTCCCCATCGTCAGACATCTCGATGTCAACATTCACGTCCATCGCCTCTTCTACTTGAATCTTGATGACTTTCACTTGAGCATCTTCATCATCTGTTGATGTGGTCTGCTTTTTAATCATGATGCGATGTGAACCATCCCCTTCGCTTTCAAAGGTGGCATGCGTTGCGCCCATGTCCGCTGACATGGCTTCGACGGCTGCTTCAAAGCTTGCATTCAGCGCCAATCGTTCTGCGTCAGCTTCTGCCTTACTTAGGTCACCAGATCCTTCACGGGCATCAATGTCCTTCACAGAAGCCATGAAGTCATTCAACAAAGCCGTCAGCCCTCCAGCCATATCTGGCTCATCGGAGATGACGTTGACTTCAACTTGAACGCTGACGACAGAATCAACGGTTTGAGCAAGACCCATCAATGGAAGGGTTGCAAAGGCAGCTGCTAGAGCGAATGGCTTGATCATGGTATTTAAATTTGGTTGATTTAGGATTCAATGGCCTGTCATACGCAACAAAGATGCCAATTCACAGAAGGTTAATCTTAACAATCACGACAAATGAAAATTAAAGAGCATCTTTGCAGCACTATTATGCCAAAGAAAGGCCGCCAAGAAAACAAGGCACATCGCGAGATGGATGCCGCGACGTTAGCCAACATGATGCACAAGGTGCTCAAGCGTCATCCGAATCATGCATTTTCCATTGAGGATCTCACCTGGGAAACGGGTGAACAAACGCGTGCACCTGAAAAACTCGTGCACTCATCGCTGGACTATCTGTTGGATCACAACTTAGCCAACCACATCGATGGAAGCTTTCAACTTGCCTTGGACCCCAAAGATGTCATCTCTGGAACCCTGGATCTCACGAGCAGCGGTAGCGGCTATGTGGTNNACCGTGCAAGTTCAAATGGTCCCCGGGCGAGGAAGCAAGCCTGAAGGGCGCATCGTCCAAGTGATCAAGCGAGGAAGAAGCACCTATGTAGGCACTCTTCAAGTGAGTCCAAATCACAGTTTTTTGGTCACGGACAAGCGAAAAATTGGGCCCGATTTTTTCATACCCCCAGGCAAGCTTGGCAAGGCAAAGGATGGCCAGATGGTCACAGTGAAGTTGCTTGACTGGAGAGATGCAAGCAGGAGCCCCTCTGCGGAAGTTGTGAGCGTGCTAGGGAATCCCGGTGAGCACCAAACAGAGATTCATGCCATCATGGCTGAGTTTGACCTACCCGATCAATTCCCCTCTGATGTCAACAAAGAAGCCAAGTCCATCCCTATGGCCCTGGATGAAGCAGAGGTTCTGCTCCGTCGAGACATGCGAGAGGTCACAACCTTCACCATTGACCCGGTGGACGCCAAGGATTTTGACGATGCCCTATCGATTGAACAGCTGGACAACGGCAACTGGGAAATTGGTATTCACATCGCTGATGTCACCCATTATGTCACACCTGGCACCGCCATGGATGAGGAGGCTATCGAACGCGCCACATCGGTTTACCTGGTTGATCGCGTGATACCGATGCTTCCTGAGCACATCTCCAATAAAATCTGTTCCCTGCGTCCCAATGAAGACAAATACACCTTTTCTGCCATTTTTGAAATGGATGAAACTGGTCAGGTTCACAATCGCTGGTTTGGCCGAACGGCGATCCACTCAAACAGGCGCTACACCTATGAAGAGGCCCAAGCTATCATTGATGGGGAAAAGGATGACTTGAGCAAGGAGATTGTGTTGATGGATGTCATGGCAAAGTCCTTAAGAAAGGAACGCATGAGTTCGGGCGCCATCAACTTTGACCGTGCAGAGGTGAAGTTCCGACTTGATGCGGACAATCAGCCTATTGGCGCCTACCTCAAACGCAGTGGCGATTCCAATAAAATGATTGAGGAATTCATGCTGCTGGCCAATCGGGAGGTTGCTGCACATGTAGGTAAGGCAAAGAAAGGTAAGCAAGCCCGCCCCATGGTTTACCGGATTCATGACCATCCCAACCCAGAGAAATTGATCAAGCTCCGTGAGTTTGTCAAGCCCCTTGGCTACCAATTGACCGTGGACAGCCCTAAAAATGTCCGACAGTCACTCAACAATATGCTGGCAAAGGTTAAAGGAAGTCCGGAAGCCAACATGCTTGAGACCTTGACCCTGCGAACCATGTCCAGGGCCTCTTACAGCACAGACAACATCGGGCATTATGGCTTAGCCTTCACCGATTACAGCCATTTCACATCGCCCATAAGGCGCTACCCGGACATGATGGTTCATCGCTTGTTGCAAGACCTCATTGATGGACAAAAAGCAGCCAACCGACAGGCATTGGAGGACCTCTGTTTGCATGCCTCCAAGCAAGAGGAGCGCGCCACCAAAGCAGAACGCGCTTCAGTTAAATACATGCAAGCCGTGTTCATGGAAAAGCACCTAGGGGAGATCATGCCTGGCACCATCACAGGGGTTTCCGATTGGGGACTTTTCGTTGAGGTTACGGGCACAGGTTGTGAAGGTTTGGTCCGGTACCGAGAGTTCACCGACGACTACTATGAGCTTGACATGGAGAATTACTGCATCGTTGGTCAGCGAACAGGCAAAACCATTCGCTTGGGGGATTCTTTGGAAATCCTTGTGAAAGAAGTGGATTTGAAGCGAAAAACTATTGACTTTTCCGTTCCTGGAAGCCGTGCAGCATCTAGGCCTGCAGGCAGGGACGAGTCAAGACGTCAACCCTCCAATCGCGGGAAATTTAACCCAACACAGCCAAGCCGTTCAGACAACAAGTCATCCAGTCAACGCAAGCAAAAGCGAGGCAAGTCAGGCAATCAAGGACAGAAGAAGCGCTAGGCTTCAGCTTTATTCATTCATCGCATCTTCCGCTGATGACTTCATCTTGGTGGTGAAACCCACTTGGTTGTCTTTTCTGTTGACATCCGCAGTCATCATGCGAGGGTCAACAACAATGGATGCAATGGAGCCTGTGTTGCCCTGCACGACCAACTCAAAGGTCTTTTCCGTGTAATTCCATGGACCTGCCACTGCCAAATTATCTGATGACTTGTGGCCAAACATGGCACTCAATGGGATGGTGTAGGTGATGCTTTGTCCCGTTTGGTAGACAACCAATACATCCACAGGCAAGGCCAGTGAGCCATGGCGTTCAAGGGTGACAACTGTCAGGTTTTTCCCAAGCCCTTTAACAGACGCGATGCCCACATCAGGGACTTTCAAGGTGTGCACCCATTGGTTGAGGTACCAGTCCAGGACCATCCCGCTTTCTTGCTCTGCAATGCGAAGAAAGTCGTTGGGTTGGGGGTGTTTGAACAGCCACTCATTTTTGAAGCGTTTCATCGTGGTCCAAAATGCCTCATCGCCAATGATGCCTTGCAATTGAACCAAGAACAAAGAGCCCATCATGTAGGCAGATAGCTGGTAAGGGAACTTGCCGTCATAATAGTTAGACAAGGTGGACATAGGCTCCATAATGCCCTTGCCTGCAATCTGTGCATAGCGATTGATGTAGCTCAGGTGTGCGTTAGGCAAGTTCGCGCCTGTGACATGATTCATGGCCTCCTCCTCTGCAAAGCTGGTGAAGCCCTCATCAATCCATGGGTAGCGCATTTCATCCGTGCCTAACATGCCGTAAAACCACATGTGTGATGCCTCGTGTATCACGGTTCCAAGCACCCCTTCATAACGTTTGCTATGGATCTGCATGATCGTAGCCATGGGGTATTCCATGGCGCCTTCGCCACCTTGAATCACAGAAAACTGGGGCCATTCATAGCTTCCAAATTTGCCGTTCATGAACCGGAAATAGCTCGCTAAATCAACCTGAAGCTGATCCATGTACATGCGGGATTTCTTGTTGTCTTGGTAAAAAAAGTGCAACTCAGGCCCGTCCTCCATTGCGACGCGATCATGAATGAAATCCGGGTCAGCTACCCAGGCAAAATCGTGGACATTGTCTGCTTCAAAGGACCATGTCAGACGTGCATGTTTTGCGTGCTTAACTGGCTTGTCGCTGTAACCATGCCCAATCTCTGAGGCATTCTGCAATAATCCTGTGCCACCAATGGTGAACTTTGCATCCGCCGTAATATCCACCTTGAAATGCCCATAGTCACCATAAAACTCTCTGGCCACATAGATGTCCGGATGCCAGCCTTGCGCGTCGTAAACTGAGAGCTTAGGGTACCACTGGGTGAACGTGTAATCGATGCCTTCTGGGTTATCCCGTCCCGCTCGCTCAACAAGCTTAGGGATGCGGGTGGTGTAGGTCATGTGAAGGACGGTGGATTCCCCAGGTGAAAGGGGAGAAATCAAAGCAGCCTTTAGAATGGTTTGATCCACCACAAAAGCCATGGTTTGACCATCCTGAGATAAGCTGTGAACGATTTGCTCGCCTTGCTGTTTAGGCTTGAGTTGCTCAATGTTTTGACCGATAGCCTTGTCCTTGAACTGTGTGGGGATGTTGGCCATATTGGACATCATGCTTCCCGGCTGAAAGGCATTCCAATAGAGGTTGAAAAAGACCACATCAATGACATCCGGACTGTTGTTGGTGTAGACCAATGTCAAATCACCTGTCAGGCTATGCGCCTTGTGATCTAAGTCAACTACAATGTGGTAGTCGACAGCTTGTTGCCAGTAGCTTGGTCCGGGTTGAGCAACCATGGCAAGGCTTGATATGCACATGACGGTCAAGAGAAAATTGAATCGTTTCATGGGGGAATGTTAACGGTTAAGCGGTAAGGCTTCAAGCAATCGAGGCCCTTTATCTGTTTGCTGTAAAACGCACGACTCATTCACTGCGTCATGCTCAAGGATGAGCCGGTAGCCCTTGGTGGCGGCCTCTTCCAAGATGGTAGATTTTTCTGATATCGTTACCAAAGGCCTTGTGTCATAGCCCATCACAAAGGGCAGCGGAATATGGCCCACTGAGGGAAGCAGGTCTGCCATGTAAACATGGGTCTCTCCGTTGACTTCAAGAATCGGGCACATCTGTGCCTCCGTGTGGCCATTGACCACAAAACAATCAAACCCCAATTCCGTCTTGATGCGCTGCTCTCCCAATCCGGTATCGATAAAGCGCAATTGTCCGCTCTCTTGAAGGGGTGTGATGTTCTCTTTGAGGAAGGAGGCCTTTTCTCGAGGGTTGGGGTCTGTGGCCCATGCCCAATGCCTCTCATTGGACCAAAAAGTGGCCTTCTCAAAGGCGGGAACCAATAAATCACCTCGACGCTGTACCGCCCCACCAACATGATCAAAGTGCAGATGGGTCAGGAACACATCGGTGATGTCGTTGCGGCAAAAGCCCGCATCAGCCAGTCCCTTGTCCATGGTGTTGTCACCATGCAAATGGTAGTGGCTGAAAAATTTATCTGACTGCTTGTCGCCAATGCCCGTGTCGACCAACGTCAAGCGGTCGCCATCTTCAATCAATAGGCAACGCATGGCCCATGTGCAGAGGTTCTTCTCGTCTGCCGGATTGGTTCTCGACCACAATTGCTTGGGGACAACGCCAAACATGGCGCCGCCATCAAGCTTGAAGTTACCGGTATGGATGGGGTGAATTTTCATGACTGTGAAGCTAATCAAGAAAAAAGAAGGCCCGACATTTTCATGCCGGGCTCATCTTAACCTAAACTCACATAGAAATGTGACAGAACATTGAAGGAAATGCAAAACCTATGCCAAACTACTTTCTCGTGCGCTTTGATCGGAAAAACTCACTGAGCAAGTCACCGCATACATCGGCTTCAATCCCATGAGTTATCAATGTTTTAGGATGGAATTGCCCGCCCATGGTTTGGTAACCGCGCTTGGCATCACTGGCGCCATAGACAATGCGTCCAATCTGTGACCAGAACAAGGCACCTGCACACATGCTGCATGGCTCAAGGGTCACATACAAGGTGCAATCTGGCAAATACTTTGCGCCAAGGGCATTGGATGCTGCCGTGATGGCCTGCATTTCTGCGTGTGCTGTGACATCGTGCAAACGCTCTGTGAGGTTGTGTCCCCTGGCGATGATTTGATCATTGGCTACGACCACAGCGCCCACTGGCACCTCATCCATGTCGTAGGCTTTCATGGCCTCGCGGATGGCTTGTCGCATGTACATCAAGTCTGTTTCTGGTGTGGTTTCTTTCATTGGTGGCAAATTACACGGGAATGCGCACATGACCCACATAGATAATTACCTTTGTACCAGATTATATCACCATGTACCGTACCCATACCTGCGGAGAGCTTCGAAGCTCCCACATCTCCAAAACTGTCACCCTATCCGGGTGGGTCCAACGCCGTCGCGACTTTGGCGGCCTGTCATTCATTGATTTGCGCGATCGCTATGGCCTGACCCAGCTTTCCTTCAATGAACAAGAGGATGCCTCAATGCTACAGATGGCTCGAGGTCTGCAGCGCGAATACGTGGTGCAGGTAACAGGTGTCGTGGTTGCACGAGAGAAGGTCAATGCAGATTTGGCAACAGGGGATGTAGAAATCAAAGTGAGCAACATCGTTGTATTGAGTCAATCACAAACCCCACCGTTTACCATTGAAGATCAAAGTGATGGCGGCGAAGAGCTTCGCATGACCTACCGCTATTTGGACATTCGACGCAAACCCGTCAAGGAAAAGTTGCTGCTTAGGCACCGCATCAGTACGATGGTTAGGGACTACCTCAACGGACAGGGATTTGTGGATGTTGAAACCCCCTTCCTGATCAAATCCACGCCTGAAGGCGCACGCGATTTCGTGGTTCCTTCACGCATGAATCAAGGGCAATTTTATGCCTTGCCTCAATCCCCGCAAACCTTCAAGCAGCTCTTGATGATTGGGGGGATGGATCGCTATTACCAAATTGTGCGCTGCTTCAGGGACGAAGATCTGCGCGCTGACCGCCAGCCAGAATTCACGCAAATTGATTGCGAAATGGCCTTTGTGGAGCAAGAAGACATCCTTAACACCTTTGAAGGTTTGTTGGCTCATGTCCTGAAAGGCGTGCACAACCAAGACATGGCTGTGGTGCCTCGCATGACCTACGCAGAAACCATGAGGGATTATGGCAATGACAAGCCAGACATCCGATTTGACATGAAGCTCAAGGACATGAGGCATTTGGTCAAAGACGCAGGGTTTGTGGTGTTTGACAAGGCGGAATTGGTTGTTGGTATTTGCGTAGATGGCTGTGCCAATTACACGCGCAAGCAACTGGACAAATTGACTGACTGGGTGAAGCGTCCGCAGATCGGAATGACTGGCATGATCTGGATGAAGGTCAGCGACGAAGGCAGTTGCAGCTCAAGTGTGAATAAATTCTTCGATGCCGATGCGCTGAATCACTGGAAGGATGCCTTTGGCGCAAAGCCCGGTGACTTGATCCTTGTGCTGGCAGGTAAAGAAGCCTTGACGCGCAAAGCCATGAGTGAGTTGCGATTGCACATGGCAGAGACATTAGGGCTGAGAAATCCCACTGAATTTGCACCCCTCTGGGTCTTAGACTTTCCTTTGTTGGAATGGGATGAAGAATCTGGCCGCTACCATGCCATGCACCACCCCTTCACCAGCCCAAAGCCAGAAGACATGCACCTGATTGATTCTGATCCGGGCGCGGTCCGAGCTAACGCCTATGACTTGGTGCTCAATGGCAATGAAATTGGTGGTGGATCCATTCGGAATCACGACAGAGCCCTTCAGGCACGCATGTTTAACCTTTTGGGTTTCAGCCCAGAAGAGACTGAAGCACAGTTTGGGTTTTTGATGAAGGCTTTTGACTTCGGTGCCCCTCCTCATGGCGGTGTAGCCTTTGGTTTTGACCGCCTGGTTGCCATCATGGGCGGGGATGAATCCATCCGGGACTACATCGCTTTCCCTAAGAACAATGCCGGTCGGGACGTCATGATTGATGCCCCTTCAGTGATTGATTCAGGCACAATGGATGAGCTGGGGCTGAGCATCAAGGGCTGATTTATTNNCTCCTCACAAGCTCAAGCACAGCAATGGGTTGAGTCCATGCAGGATGAATCTGTCAATGTCTTCCAAGCCATTGATGAATTTGAAAAATTCTGGGAAGGCAAGGTTGTTGAAAAAGGTCATGGATGGAAGCAATTCAGGCGTTGGGAGCAGTTTTGGGAGCCACGGGTTTACCCTCATGGCAATCGCCCTAACGGGTCTGCGGTTTTTCAGGCCAATAGCCAAATTCAGGCATCAACCGCGGCCAATCCTGGCCTGGGCAATTGGAGCTTGGTTGGCCCTTCAAATGGCAATGCCCTTCAAGGCATTGGTCGTGTCAATTGCATCACATTCCATCCCAACAACAGCCAAACAATCTATGCAGGCGCGCCAGCTGGTGGCCTTTGGAAATCTACCAACGATGGGGGTTCTTGGACAACCAACACCGATAAATTACCGAACATTGGCATCAGCACCATGGTCATTGACCCTCTACATCCCGACACCATGTACGTCGGCACCGGTGACCGTGACGCGGGAGATACTTACTCAACCGGCGTCCTGAAGTCTGTTGATGCTGGCGCAACTTGGCAGGCAACGGGTTTGACGTTTGGCATATCGCAATTCAAACGCATCACCGGCATGGTGATCCACCCTGACAGCACCAACTGGCTGGTTGTTTCCACACGAACTGGCATGTACAGAACCACCGATGGCGGTGACAACTGGACCTTGATTCAAGGTGGCACCTTTCAGAGTTTAACCACCGTGGTTGGCGCGGAGCATTTGCTCTATGCCGGCACACGGACCAATGCCAAGATCTGGTATTCACGTGATTTTGGCATCTCTTGGACGATGGCAAGTACAGGTCTTCCCGTCTCCGGTACTAGCAGGGTTGAACTGGCAACCACGGCTGCTGACACCAACTATGTCTACGCCATTTATGGCGCCAGCAACAACGGTCTTTACGGCGTTTACCGGTCTACCAACAAGGGCGTTTCATGGACGCAAATGCATGGCAGCACACCCAACTTGCTTGGCTGGAGCACCACTGGCGCTGGCACCGGTGGGCAGGCATGGTATGATCTGACCATCGCGGCATCCCCTCTGAACAAAGATGTGGTTTTGATTGGTGGTGTGAATATTTGGCGATCCAACAATGGCGGTTCAAGCTTTGGGCTAAGTGGTCACTGGTATGGTGGTGGTGGTGCAAGCTTTGTGCATGCAGATCATCACTGGCTCACCTTCCGACCCAACAGCAACAAGGTTTACGCAGGCACCGATGGGGGCGTTTATCGGTCAACCAACAGCGGACTCAACAACTCTTGGGTAGCGCGCAACGACGGCATGGCTATAACCATGTACTATAAAATTAGCACCTCCGCTGCCAACAGCAACCTCACGCTAGCTGGAGCGCAAGACAACGGCACCCACCTCAAGAACAATACATGGTCTAGGGTCGGTGGCGGCGATGGCATGGACAATGGCATTGCCGGCAGTGATGCCATGGTCATGTACCGTTCCATTTACTATGGAGATTTTGACAAGTCTGTCAATGGCGGCGCGTCGTTCAATGCGCCTTTCAACCTCCCTCCATCGGGCAATGGCAACTGGGTCACGCCATTTGTGGTGTCCGTGATCAACGCCAACACCTTGTATGCAGGGTTTGAAAAGCTCTGGAAAAGCAGCAATGCAGGTTCTTCTTTCAGCGCCACAACAACGACAGGCATTTGGGGAAGCAACAAAATCGATGTCATTGCAGAAGCCCCCAGCAATGCCAGTGTCCTCTATGTGGGGATCAATCAGCGCGTTTACCGCAGCGTCAATGGCGGCGGTATATGGACACATATCACCAACAATGTGAGTAATCAAAATACGGTAACGGGAATTGCCGTGGACCCTGCCAATGCAGACCACATCGCCATCACTAAATCTGGCTACAGTGTTGATAAAGTCTACGAATCTTATGACGGCGGCAGCTCATGGTACAACCGCACAGGATCCTTGCCTAACATTCCCGCCAACTGCGTAGCCTTTGAGCCCGGAAGCAATGGCTTGCTCTATGTAGGCACCGACGTTGGCGTCTACTTTCGCGATGCAAGCATGAGTGATTGGCTCCCATTCATGGAAGGCCTTCCCAACACCATCATCAATGACATTGAAATCCTTCAAACAGCCAGCGTCAATTTAATTCGCGTGGGAACCTATGGTCGTGGCGTATGGGAAAGTCCTTTGGCCTCTACATTCTTGGACATTCCTGTAGCCGCATTTGACGTGGCCCCAGAGGCCCTCTGTGCCATTGGCGACAGCATTCAACTCCATGACCAATCCCTGAACATGCCAGGCAATTGGGCTTGGACCATCCACCCGCAGACATTCTCTTATGCCAGTGGCAGTTCATCTAGCTCGCAAAATCCCATCATCATTCCAACAGCCACTGGCAACTACAGCATTCAGCTGATTGCAGGCAACAGCTACGGTTCCGACACCTCTGTGGCCATTCACGCACTTGCAGTTGGCGGCATCCTAACGCCAGTGAATGAAGAATTCAAGGGAGCGCTTCCCAACCGTTGGACCATTGAAAACCCAGACAATGATCGCGGGTGGAGCATGGCCTCTTTGGGTCACCTTGACTCGGTGTCTGCCGTGATGCGTTTCTTCAATTACAGCAACATTGGCCAGGTGGATGCTTTGATTTCTCCCCCTTATGCCATCGACAGCAACAGCACCTTGATCTATGATCTTGCATACCAAATGAAGACTGGTAATGCCTCTGACACCCTGCGCATTATGGCCAGTACCGATTGTGGCGCCACGTGGCAACTTTTGTTCACTGGCTCCGATGACGGAACAGGTAACTTTGCCACAGCCGCATCCAGCATCAACGCCTTTGTACCAACAACAAGTGCCCAGTGGCGTACCGACACATTGGCTTTAGGCAACCTATCCGGAACCGTCACCTTCAAGTTTGAGGGAGTCAATGCCGGCGGCAACCATCTCTACTTGGACCATTTGCGTCTGCTGCCAGCCAGCTTGGCAACACCTGTAGCAGCTATTTTTAGCACAACAGCAGCTTGTCAAGGTTCATCCGTGACCTACCACAGTGCCAGCACAGGACAAAGCCTGAGTCATGCATGGTCTTTCCCAGGTGGTAGCCCATCAAGTAGTGTCGCCGTCAACCCGGTGGTAACCTATGCCAACAGCGGATCCTTCAGTGTTTCATTGACCGTTAGCAACACCGCTGGCAGTGATGCCATCACCATGAGCAACCACCTCAGCGTGACAACTGCCGTAAGCCCTAGCATTGCGCTGACTGCGTCAAGCATGCCCGCTTGCCAAGGCGATACCGTCACTTTTGTCGCGAGTACAATCAATAGTGGCAGCAATCCAGTCTACCAATGGATGATCAATGGGCAGATAAGCGGAAGCAGTAGCTCAACCTTTAGCTCCTTCACGCTCAATACAGGGGATAGTGTCACCTGCTTGCTAAGAAGTGATGCATACTGTGCTTCACCCAGTGAATTGCTATCTGCGCCTTCCGTTGTATCCATTTACTCACTGCCAACAGTTAGTGCAGGCAGCTACCCTTCGGTCTGCACGGGTGGGTCTGATATCCCACTGACCGGCACACCCGCTGGTGGCACCTTCACGGGAATTGCCGTTAGCAACAACCAGTTTTCACCGAGTCAAGTCGGGCCCGGCGCATACACTGTAACCTACAGCTACACAGACAACAACGGTTGTAGCAACAGTGCATCGGTTGACATTATCGTTGGCTCTCCGCCCAATGTCTTTTTCAACTCAAACATTGGTGACCTCTGTGGGGCCGACCCTGCGATCACCCCGACAGGCGGCTACCCATTTGGCGGATACTACCAGGTAGACGGTGTGCAAGTCACACAAGTGACACCGAGCACCCTCACTGTTGGCATGCACTATTTAGACTATGTCTACAGCAATAGCTTGTGCACCGTGGTGAAGCTTGACTCTTTTTATGTGTATGCAAGCCCTCCCGTTCCAAGCATTCAAGTTTTTGATGGCGACAGCCTGTTCTGCCCGCAAGCCACTGCGCCTTATATCGTGGTTTGGCTTGATGGCAACATGAATGCCATTGCCGGGGCAAGCAACCCATGGTACCACGCGCCAAGCCCGGACAACTACTCTGTCCGATTGAAAATCGGATCGAGCTGCTGGGAGACGTCTGGACCAACTGCTGTCACAGCCTTGCCAGAGTTGCTACAAGGTGTTGCGCATGTGAAGCCTAACCCAAGCTCTGGTGAGTTTACCGTGGTTTTGCAGTCCGGCATCTTCATGCCAACCCAATGGCGACTCATCACAGTCCAAGGCGAAGAGCTATTGGCTGGTGATGTCCTTGCCGGTCAAAAAGACATGAACATGGACATCCGCCACTTGGCAAACGGGTTGTACATCTTGGAATTGATTGCACCAGAAGCTACCCATGCCCTACGTGTGGTAAAGGTTGCTAACTGACGATTGTGATGCATGGCCTTCAATGCATCAATAAAAACCCCGCAGGGCTTAACTGCGGGGTTTTTTAATGGGTCCAAAAGCCTGTTGACTGCGCATAGCCTTCGAAATGCTTACGATCAGGCCGTGGTCATGTGATTGAGCAAGGATTCAAGCAAGATTTTTCCATCTGCATTGAGCAGGTCCTCAGTGGCTGCACGTTCTGGGTGTGGCATCATGCCCATCACGTTTTTCCTTGCATTGCAAACACCAGCGATGTTGTCAATGGATCCATTGGGGTTGGATGCATCGGTGACCTTTGCTTGCTCATCGCAGTAATAAAAGAGCACTTGCCCATTGTCATCCAATCGGTTCAATGTGTCTTCATCTGCGTGGTAGCGACCTTCACCATGAGCCATAGGAATTTTGTAGGCCTTGGTCATGTCAAGGTCCGCAGTGATTGCTGAGTCCAGCATGCCCGGTGTCAAGTGAATGTTCTTGCAAATGAAGTTGTGTGAACTGTTGTGCAGCAGGGCACCTGGAAGGAAATGTGCTTCCGTCAACATTTGAAAACCATTGCAAATCCCCATAACATAACCGCCTTTGTCTGCGTGTTTGATCACCTCTGCCATGATGGGCGAAAAGCGAGCAATGGCACCGGAACGAAGGTAGTCGCCATAGGAAAATCCTCCAGGGAGAATCACCATATCAACCCCTTGAAGGTCATGGTCTTTATGCCAAAGAGAGACGGCTTCCTGACCAAGATCATGGCGCAACGCATGCAGCATGTCTTGATCACAATTAGAGCCTGGGAAAGTGATTACGCCAAATTTCATGCGACAAATGTACAGCCAGAATGTACGTCCACGGCGGGTCAATCAGTCGATAATTATGGGAAAAGATCGCCGGATAACCCTGCCGGTTGATGCTGTCCATTGCAAGACCCACAGGGCAGCACCTCGGGCTGATTTTGGGGGCATCTAGCCACAAGGCGCTAACCGCCAAAGCAAAGGCAGCCGTGTCTCCCGACCACGGCTGGATGTCTTGGAAGGGAAAGTAGTAAGCTTGTGTAGGCTAATGGGCCTTCAACAAGCAGAAAGCCATCATCCAAGTCAGAAAAAACGGCATGGCAAATAGTCGCATAGGGGCTGTACTTTTGCACAAGATTAATCCAGCAAGAGGAGTTATGCGTTTAGCCTTGATAGGAGCCACCGGCATGGTCGGCCAAGTGATAAAACAGGTGCTTGAAGAGCGTCAGTTTCCGGTGAGCCAATTGCTGCCAGTGGCATCTGCGTCCAACCATGGGCAATGGATCAACTGGTGCGGTGACCAGGTGCAGATCATGTCGATTGAAGAAGCCCTAAAAGCCAAGCCAGATTTAGCCCTGTTTTCTGCTGGAAGCGACCTATCGGTAACATGGGCTAAGGCCTTCACGGATCAAGGCTGTGTTGTTATTGACAACTCATCTGCCTGGCGCATGGACCCTGACATCCCCCTGGTGGTTCCTCAAGTGAATGCCTCAGCATTGTCTAAAAAGGATTGCCTCATTGCTAACCCCAACTGCAGCACCATCCAATTGGTTATGGTTCTCAAGGCCCTTGACCAGCTTTCACCCATTGGCCGAGTTCTTGTCAGCACCTACCAAGCCATCTCGGGCACAGGCAAGCTTGCGGTCAATCAGTTGACGCAAGAAATAGCTGGAGATTCGGTAATTGACAATGCCTATCCCTACCAGATTCATCAGAATGTACTGCCCCATTGCGATGATTTTTTGCCCAATGGCTACACCAAGGAGGAAATGAAACTCACGAATGAAAGCGTGAAAATTCTGGGCAACCCAAAGGTTCAAGTCAGCGCAACTGCCGTTAGGGTACCTATTCAAGTTGGCCATTCAGAGTCAGTGAACATTGCCTTCCTTGGCGATCGACCACCCCTGGCGGCCATCCGCCAAGCGCTGTCGGATTTCCCTGGCATCACTTTGCAGGATGATCCGCAAAACGACGTCTACCCCATGCCGCTATCTGCGGAAGGTAAGGATGATGTTTTTGTCGGGCGTTTGCGCAAAGATCTCAGTTGTGAGAACGCAGTGAACCTGTGGATTGTTTCAGACAATTTGCGCAAGGGCGCAGCCAGCAACGCCATTGACATTGCAGCGTATTTGCTTGAACACAAGCTATTGACACCCGCTCATTAAACCTTTTTACATTTTTATCATCAAAACAGCATGAAAATCTCATTGACCCTTGCTTTTGCGCTAGCCATTTCTCTACAGTCCATCGCGCAAACCACTGTCACCGGTCAGGTTGTTGGCAGTGATGACCAAGCAGCCCTTGTTGGAGCTCAAGTTATAGTTTCACAACAACGTCAAGCCATCACGCAAGTTGTGACCGATGCAAAGGGTCAATTCTCAATCAAGCTACCCAGCGGAATTTATGGCCTTGGCATTCAAATGATGGGTTACACAGCTACACGCCAACGATTGACTGTTGGCTCAGATAAGCTAGACTTGGGGGCAATCACCCTGTCCATTGAAGATACAGAATTGGCGGAAGCTGAAGTCACCGCAAGCGGGCCGCGTGCCCTTAACGGCTTGGACCGCAAGGTTTACCAGGTGGGTGATGATTTGATCGCGCAAGGCGGAACCGGCATGGACATCCTGCGTCAAGTCCCCAGCCTCACAGTAGATATCGATGGCAACATCGCCCTGCGAGGCGATGAGAACGTTACCATTTTGGTGGACGGGAGGCCCGCAGCACTCTTGGGTCTCACTGGTGATAATGCCTTTGAGCGCATCCCAGCGAACAGCATTGCCAGTGTGGAGGTGGTCACGAACCCGGGGGCGAAATACGATGCATCTGGCACTGGCGGCATCATCAACATCGTGACCAAAAAAGGGAGAAAACTGCCCTTCAATGGCAATTTTAATGCAGGCATTGGAACCGGAGACAAGCAAAATGCCGGCTTCACTGTTTCAACGCCTGCAAAGAATTTTCGATTGACAACCTCATTGAATTGGGGCGATCGGCAAAGGCGAAACGAAAGCCATGTTTTCCGGCGCTACGATTTCCCTGACACCACCTATACCTTGAATTATGATGGCGCAGGGATTAGCGGTCATGACAATTTAAACTTTCTGATTGGCTTGGACTGGACCCTTGCGAAGGTGCATGAATTCAATCTCAGTGTCAACCTTGGTCAAGGCAACGGAACGGGAGATGGAACTACCGAATACGTGAATCAAACGCTGAATAAGAGCTTTATCACGCGTGCAACGCAAATCAGTGGCAACTCCTTTGGTTACGGCAACGACAATATCAGCCTGATGTACAAAAAAGTTTTTGATGATGACATCAAGGCATTCTCCATGGATGCAACCTTCGCTACGGGCAGCAGTCAATCGGGGAGTTCAACAAGATTTGTCAAAGACAGCCTCTACCCAGACGACCTAACCTATGGGGATGTGGCAGCACAGCTCTTTAACAATATAGGTGACAACCAGACCCTCAACTTTCAGTCTGATTTCAGTTGGCCTGTTGGGGATGCAGGGCGCTTAGATATGGGTGGCAGGTACAGCATCAAGGCATCCAAAGAGGATCGTATTGCTTCGCAATTGCCTTACCAATGGTCATCGTCCTATGTACCCGACAGCTTGCGCAGCTTGAATGTGGATCAAAACAATAACATTGCCGCACTGTATGCTACTTATGGTCATGTGTTCAGTGAGCAATGGAAGGGCCAATTAGGCCTGAGGTATGAGAACGCTAGCCTGTCATTCAACTTGAGTGATGGCTCACCGTTAAGTAGGGTTTACCCTGGGCTTTTCCCAAGTGCATACCTGACCTACACACCGAAAAAAGGCTTGGAATTTCAGGGCAGTTACTCCATGCGTGTGAACCGGCCACGCGAGCGAGCTCTCAACCCCGTGATTGATTACAGCAATCCGCAATCCCTGAGGAAGGGCAACCCTGAGCTGAAACCAGAAATCACCCATAGTGTTGAGTTGAGTGCCGTACAATACAGCCGCAAGGGGTCCATTTCAGCGGCCATTTACGCTAAAAGAACTGATGGCATGTTCTCTCGTTACCTCACGGTTGAACCCAACGGCATCTTGATGATGACTTGGGAAAACTTTGACCTCCGACAGCGAATTGGTGCTAGCGGTAATGCCATGTTAAGGTTTAGTAAAACCCTCAGTATTCAAGCCTCAGCAGATGCTTTTTACACAGAAATTTCAGGTGAGAATTTGCAAGTTGGCTTGAGTCAATCAGGCTTTGGCTGGCAAGGTCGAGGCAATGTGATGTGGCAGTTTCAACCAAAGCATCAACTGCAAGTGACCTTCAACCATTGGGGTGCTGGCCCTACAGGTCAAGGCTACAGGAAGGGTATCAGCTACCTAGATATGGCCTACAAGTACGACATCATCCCCAAGAAGCTCTTCGTGTCAATGCGCCTGTCTGATGTCTTCAACACAAGGCAATTCAGCTACATTCAAGATAGCCGTAACCTCTACGTGACCTATGATCGGGCAAGGGAAAGTCAGATCCTTTATTTGTCGGTTCAATACGACTTTGGTGCGAAGGAATCTAAAGGGCGCGGTGGGCGCAAAGGGTCTCGCGGCGGAAGCGGCGGCGGGTCACAGGGCGCGGGCATGGAACTCTGACTTGATCACCACCACAGGTCAAGCGGCTTTGCGGTAGGCACATGTTGCCATGTGTGACACTGCCTTTTCTATACCCATTCAACCAACTCAAACCCTTGACAAAGCTGTTGAAAACTGCCTGAACATTGCAAGCAGAGACACAACATTCTTATGTAGCTTGGTCAGTAGATGAAGTCATTCAACACATCACTGGAACGCCATATTTTCCATCTGCTTTTTCAAGAAGATCGGGTAGATATCCCTGGCCTAGGTCGCTTTGACGCCGCCAAGTACGGCGCAAAGATTCAGTTAGAATCAGGCCTTTTTCTCCCGCCAGCTCGCAGACTTTCCTTTTCACCTGTCGCTGGGAAAAGTGAGACATTGGTCAACCATTTGATGCGATTTGAAAGCCTGGATAATCACGCTGTAGACGTGATGCTTGGTTACCAAGTGCAACAATGGCAGCAAGCACTATCTGAAGGAAAGCGCCTTCGCCTTGATGGTTTAGGCACCTTAGCGAAAACAGGTTTGCAATGGGTATTTCAACCAGCCATTGAAGCCAATTTCCTGCCAGAAGCTTATGGCCTTCCCATTTTCCGCGCCACCCCACTTGCCAACTTGGTGGTGCCTATCCGGACGGAAGAAATTCCCATCAAAACGCATTCATGGACTGCGCCTTTGCGTGCAGCAGCAGTTGTAACGGGAGCAGTGACCTTGCTAGCGCTAGGTGCCAGCAAAGCAGATTTCAGAGATATGGTGCAAAGCGCCTCGTTTGACCCCGCCACGGAATGGCGTGCATTCAGGTCCACCGCAAGCGACTGGATGGATGACGTCTTCGCTAAGGAAGCGAGCACGCGTGAAGTTGCCGTGGATGAACCCGTTGTCATTGAACGAGACATCATATTATCCGATGTAGAAATGGAACCCAGCAAGGAAGGTCCACGGTTCTTTTTGATTGTAGGTGCCTTTTCCGAGGTGACTAATGCGCAGCGGCTTGAGGCCAAATTGCTCAACGATGGCTACCCTGCCACATGGATCAAGCCGGCCGTCGGATTGAACAAGGTGGCTATTAGAACCTTTGCCAGTCGAGAAGAAGCCAACAAGGCAAAGGCAGCCCTTAAGCCCTCCTACCCAGCCGTATGGATTTACAGCGAATGAAAGCAAAGCACCCATCTGATTCGTTGACGATCATGACGGAACTCGTCTTGCCCAACGACACCAACAACCTGAACAACCTCTTTGGCGGGCAGCTGCTCAGCTGGATGGATCGGTGCTCAGCGATAGCCGCGCATCGCCACAGCAAGACCATCGTCGTTACTGCTTCAGTGAACAATGTCTCCTTCAAAAAGTCAATTCCCCAAGGGACAATCTTGACCATGGAAGCAAAGGTTTCAAGGGCATTCACTTCTTCCATGGAAATCTATGTGGACGTCTTCACGGAGTCCGATGATGAGACCCATGAACGCGTCAAATCCAATGAGGCCATGTACACATTTGTTGCCGTGGACAACAAAGGCAAGAGCTGTCCCGTACCGCCCATCATTCCCGTGACAGAGGAAGATAAAATTCGTTTTGATGGCGCCCTGCGCCGACGCCAATTGGCCTTGATTTTGTCGGGGAAAATGGAAGCCTCAGAAGCCACTGAACTCAGGGCACTGTTTGTTGAGGATTGAGCCCTTCAACCATGCAAGCACCCAATTAAACACAAGGTCAAAAGAGCCATTTCAGCAACAGCATTGCAATCACAATACTGGGCGAAAATGCAGTTTTCATCCATGGCTTGCGGATGTACGATTGCACATTGACCCATTGAGGTGCTAACGCCACGGCTAGCATTCCCATCACCATGTGGTGATTTCCAATCCCTGAACAAGCCATCAGCACCATGCCCGTGATGGCCATGATGCTCAGAACCAATCCTCGCCGTTTGGCCCTTTTTGCAAAGCGCATGGCTGGGGGCAGTTGGATCAAGGCAAAGAAGCCAAGTAATAGAACCAAGCCCGCTTGCGGGCCAGGGACTGACCATGTCCACGCCATGCCTCGCAGTGGGTCCATCACAAGTGTCCTGCCACTGCTCAGGGACCATAGCGTGGCTATCATCCACAAAATCACAGCCATGACAAGCCACGCTATGGCCACTTGCGCGACCTGTCTGAAGCCTGCTCCTCGCACGGTTAAGGGCGCAAGCAAGGCCAGTGGCAAGAGAATCAATGTGGACGGATCCACCAACACGAACAAGGCTGACAACATCCCAAGCATGGTGCAGTGGTGCCATGTAAACATGGTGAGCTGATAGGCGCGGGCCATCCAGAATGTAGCAGCCAGAGCTCCAAGCAAGCTTGACCAGGTCCAAGCATCTGTAACCAGCATCAGACCCGACAAGGCAAAGAACCAGCCCAATACATGCTGACTTTTCAAGTACCCTGACCGGTAAACCAATGCGGCATTCGTGACCCATGCCATGACACCCGTTGACAAGGCCAATGCCACCTTTTCAAGGCCATGCATGCCTGCTGGCAACCACAGCCAAGACAAGACCGCCACGGCAGCTATCAATAGCAGGCTGGTTGTGCTCTTATCTTGTGCAAATAATACCTGGGCTGTGCGCATCTTAGGATGTAACTTTGCGTAAAATTACCATTTCAGCTATGTTGACACGCACGATTTTTGAAGGATTAGGAGATTTCATCACATGGGCAATGCAATTGTGGCCATGGATCGGGAACAATGCCAATATCCTTTTCTCTGTTGTGATCACAGTCGCCTTGATTTACTGGATTCGGCAGATGTTACAGCACCAGGCTGCAGGCGAAAAATAACATTTTTTCATAGGATGTCTTGACCGATGTCCTTGCGATGATTAGCCCCATCAAAGGTGATGGAAGCCACGGCTTGGTATGCCTTGCCAAGGGCGCTAGCCATATCGTCCCCCACACCCGTCACGCAAAGCACTCGACCCCCAGCTGTACAAAGCTCCTCATCCTTGAGGGTTGTTCCGGCTTGAAAAACAATGGCGTGCTCACTGGCCTGATCCAAGCCTAAAATTGGCAAGCCCTTGGGGTAACTGCCCGGGTAGCCTTCTGACACCATCATGACGGTAGCAGCAGACTGCTTGGATTGGCGCGCTACCCTATTGGTCAACTTGCCATTACCTGCATCGCGCAAGATGGGCAAGAAGTCCTCGTCCAGCCGGGCCATGACAACCTCTGTCTCAGGATCCCCCATGCGGCAATTGTATTCAATGACCATGGCTTCACCTTCCACATCGATCAAGCCAAAGAACAAGAAGCCCTTGTAAGGCAATCCATCCTTTGCCAGCCCTTCAATTGTAGGCTCAATGATGCGAGACATGACCTGTTTCTGCATGGCTTCATCAAACAATGGCACAGGGCTCACTGCGCCCATGCCACCCGTGTTTGGTCCCTGGTCGCCTTCGCCAATGCGCTTGTAGTCCTTCGCCTCTGGCAGAATAACAGCAGACTTGCCATCGGTGACCGCAAACACTGAAAACTCCATGCCCGCAAGGAATTCTTCCACCACCACCCGAGAGGAGGCAGCACCAAATTTTGCATCGCCCAACATGGAACGCATCTCTTGTTGTGCTTCAGCCAATGTGTCAAGAATGACCACGCCTTTACCTGCTGCCAGGCCGTCTGCTTTGAGCACATAAGGTCCATCAACCGTGGCCAGGTAATCTACCGCAGCCTCCAGCTCGTTGGCATTGAACGTACGGTAAGCCGCCGTTGGAATGTTGTGTTGCATCATGAAATATTTCGCAAAATCCTTGGATCCTTCCAACTGTGCTCCCTTAGCAGATGGGCCAATGAACAAGATTGACGCAAGGTCTTCATCGGCAGCAAATTGATCGCCCAATCCCTTGCATAGTGGCTCCTCTGGGCCCACAATGACCATGTCAATGCGATTGTTCATGCAGAAATCTTTCATGGCAACAAACTGCCTCCAGTCCACCGACACATTGTTGCCATAGGCCAATGTGCCAGGGTTTCCGGGCGCAATAAACAGTTCGCCCAACTCAGGACTTTGACTCAAGGACCATGCAATGGCTGACTCGCGACCACCGGATCCAATCAACAGAATATTCATAAGGGCAAAATTCAACATAAAGTGCCATAAAGCCATGCTTGAATCAGGGTTTCATCATAAATTCAACCCATGAATGCACCACACCCTTTAGATTGGCTGGTCTTGGCCGTTTTTTTGATCTCTTTGGTGACCCTTGTACTCAGGGATCTATTGCCTCTATGCCGTTCATCCACGCAGAACCCAACCCCAGAAAACTGATGTCACCTGAGGTCATTGAACTCTTAGAAAGCCATTTCCCAGATCAGGTAGATCAGGGCATTGTAAGAACGGGTTTGGACTACCTTTTTCAAGCGCATGAGATGCTGATAGGTATTCAGTCTGATGATTTTGTTGACCTGCCACTCATGGAAGGTGGCGGAGAAAGTTGGACAATACATATCCAAAACCCAGCAAGCAAGAACCACCACATCATTGACGGTCATCGAGCGCATCAAATGGCTTGGGTTCTGAAGGAGCTCTGGCAGGATATCCCCCTGGCTATGTCACCCGTTCGGAACATTCGGATGTACTTCCGCATCATCGATCAGCGCATCTATCAAGGCCTTGCCGCCCGGCATGGTTCCTTGCCTATTGCCACCCAGGGTGATGCCTTCAGTGAGTTCATTGGAGATGTGCTCACTTTAATGACAGGGAAGGCGGAAGACAACAATTACCGTTTTTGCTGGTGGCATCGGATACACGGCACGCATTGAAACCCTCATTGCAGGATTTTCCAGCGTTTTCATAGGCTTCTGGCGGTCAGCCGCTATCAGAATTTTTCTTACATTATAGGCAATCTACTCATTGTGATTAGAACAAGCCATGCATTGGAACGAAAATGAAATTACCCTTCTCTACGATTGCGATCAACTTCGCGACAGAAAAACTTTGACTTATGCCGCCAGCATGGGCTTCAAGGTAAACAAACAAGACTTGAGAAATGGCCTAGTATCCGCCTCGGTTTTCCAAATGATGTTGGACAATTTACAAATTCATCCCAAGCACTTGATTAACCGAGCAGACCCCTATTATCAATCCTCGCTGAAGGGCAAAAGTGATCAACCTTATTTTTGGTGGAATGCCATCAAGCGCATGCCCCATTTGCTGATTGCTCCCATCGCACACCACAAAGGCTCAACAGTGATTTGCCTCAGCCCCACCGATGTGCTCAAAGTACGAATGGCAGGCAATCGCGTGACTACCTGAGCCTGATTGATGGCGCAGGAAGCTGACCTGACGACCGTCTAGTGAAAGCCTTTTCAATTGTATATTCGCCATCCTTAAGGGGGTATAGCTCAGTTGGCTAGAGCGCTTGCATGGCATGCAAGAGGTCGTCGGTTCGACTCCGACTATCTCCACCAAAAAGAAACCCACTCAAATGAGTGGGTTTTTGTTTATCTAAAACTTACTAATCTCACTCTTTTCCTATTAACAAATTTAAAGTCTCCTCTAAAATCAATTTCATTGTCTTTCTTTTTTATGAAAGATTCTAGAAAATTTTGAGGTATTTCAATCTCAACTTGATCCATATAAAGGTAAGTGCTATCATTTAACTGACTTAAAGTGTAATTAGAAACACCTTCATCTTCTAATTTATGATAATACCTTAAAGGATCTATAGACATTCTAAATATTACTGTATCAGACACCTTTTCTTTAGAAATTATTTTTAACAAAGAATATTCATAACGAGTTCCATCTGACAATTCGCCTATATAGATTTCTTTAACTTTTAAAGTATAAAAATACCCCCATTCAAAATCAAATCCATCAACATACTCTGCTTCAGAATTAGGAGAATCAAGTACTAGCCTTTTAAAATGCTCATAATTCTGAGTATACATATAAGGCTTAATTTTTATTTCTTTAATTATAGTTTGCTGCCCAAATAATAATGCAGGAAAGCATAATAATATAACACATAATTTATTCACAACACAAACTTACTCAATATGTTTCTAAAAAAGTTCGAAACTGGGACCGAGAGGTCCACCAAAAAAGAACCCACTCATTTGAGTGGGTTTACTCATTTAAATATCTTTACCTCCTTTCACCAATAACCATATTGCTAATCCTATTTCCCCAAAAGCCATTGGCAGTGCTAATGCTATTTCTAAATTTGAAACAAACTGAGAAGGAGAATTTAACTTTAGTAAATGAACCAACACATATGATATTCCACCTATTAATGTTAAATAATACAAGAACTTAGGAATGCTATTATGCAACTTCATTAAGAAACCAATCAATATAATATGTAATCCAAAAATCATTAACCCAACATTCCAGGTAAATTCAAAATTTTGGAAGTTTGCAACTATGCTTTGATTTGTAACCTCAAAATCAGTTAGGTTTCTCACTAAATATAGTGTAGCTATTGCGAATATTATAGTATATATAATTCTAATTATTGCAGAGACCAATGATAATCTCCTATTGTCTTTCTCAAAATATCTAAATAGAGTGTATGAAACTAATAAGTCTAAAATTAAAATTATTAGAATACCCAAAAGCATATTCTTATACAATTCTTTATTGTTAAGCATATTGTCATATGTAAATTCAGATTGATCTATTTGGTTGAATTCTGGGTACACATAACCAAAAGAAAAACCTCCAACTATTGCCATTATTAATAAAGAAATTCCAGTTGTAATTGCTATTCTTCTCATGATGCAAACTTACACAATATGTTTCTAAAAAAGTTCGAACTTAGGACCGTAAGGCCCACTTACGGATCTAAAAGTCCTTCTGCCTCAGCAGTGGGGCTTTTTTGTTGCGCAAAACGCATGCTCGTTTGAATGTGTGTTGAGGGGGCAGTGCGCTATAGGTCTCCAAAAGAAGACCCCTCTCATTGTTAAGTGGGTCATTTCGTGCCCCCTCAACTCACCGCTATTTAATGTTGAATTAACGTAATCTTAACGTTTACTTAACCTAGATGTCTGAAGAATGCTTGTTCCTTTGTCAGAATTATTGATAGACATATGATGATGAAAAAATTACAGGGTTTCTTTTTTGTGGCTTTCCTCTTTGCTGCTGATGTGGCTATGGGGCAACAGGTTGTAGAAAGTTCATTTGGAAAAGGGGTGTATGTGGTCGCCAGCGACTCTAGCTTCTCCATGAAGTTTAATGCGAGAGTACAAAGCTTATTAATGTTTGAGGCTCCATCGGACAACATCAGTATGGATGGCATGACCTCCAACTGGCTGATTCGTCGTTCTAGACTGAAGTTTTCAGGTTTTGCCTATTCACCTAAGCTGAAGTATAAGATTGAGCTGGGACTTTCAAATAGAGATCATGGTGGCGAAAACGTCCACACCAATAACACTTCTAATCTGATTTTAGATGCGTTCGTGAGTTGGAATTTTTATAAAAACATGGAGGTTTGGATAGGCCAAACAAAACTCCCAGGTAATCGCGAGCGTGTGATCTCTTCTCAGAAACTTCAATTTGTAGACCGTAGTCTCGTAAACTCAAGATTTAACATAGACCGAGACATGGGGGTTCAGTTCCGGAATAAAGTCAACTTCGGCGCTGTAGCAACCCGACAAGCGCTCGCTATCTCACAAGGAGAGGGGCGCAACAGAACAAATAAAAATGATCCCAATCCTTTAAATGGGTTTGAATATACAGGCCGCCTTGAGATTTTGCCACTGGGCGAGTTCACGGGGAAAGGTGATTATTTCAGTTCTGACTTAAAGCGAGAAGAGACACCTAAAGTTTCATTTGGAGTCACCTATGACATCAATAAAAATGCAGCCAGAGTTGGAGGGAACCTTGGAAGCTACATTGAGGATGCAAACGATGAGGTGATTGATTCTGTGCTGACAGACCTGAACACAGTACTTGCGGATGTGTTGTTTAAGTACAAAGGATTTTCATTGCTCGCTGAGTATGCAAACAAGTCCATGACGGAAGGCAGAATAGAGGGTGCTGGTGGCTCAATCATCAACAATTACTACACGGGTACTGGCATAAATGTGCAGGCAGGATACCTCCTTAAGAACAATCTTGAACCTTCCATTCGTTTGACAAAAATTACGCCAGAGCTAGAATCAGGGCGAGACCTACAAGAAATGATCACGTTCGGATTGTCTAAGTACATCAAGGGGCATAGCCTTAAAGTCCAAACGGATTTCAGCTTCCTCACAGAAACGAACCAGGTGAGTCTCACAGAAGACAAAACAATGATGTTCCGCTTCCAAGTTGAAATGGGATTCTAAGACACTAAAAACAAATCAACCCATCTTCAAGTTTCACCTTCTTTGCGTTTTTCAAACTGATCATTGAGAGCATCTTTAAAGTAAACTCTCCAAAGCCTCCTCAAAATGTCTCGACTTCCCGCCTCTCTGCTCCACCAAAACAAACCCATTCAATGAGTGAGGTTGTTTTTTTTCTAAAAGTTGACGCGTGAGAAAAATCCAAAAGTTGGATGGGTAATCTGTTAGCAGCCTTGATTTCAATCAAGGCTGCTATTGCATTAAACAAAACGGTTTTTCTATGCATAACACGCAGCAGCCATTCTACTTATTCTTTATATAATGCAAGGTTAAAAATATAATTTTCTAAAAAAATTGAAAGTGAAACCTCACGGTCTACTTACCAAAACCCAAAGACACAAAGACTTTTAGTTTTTAATTTTAATCCTATACCAACTTGATTAAATCCTTTGAGTAATTAGAGAGTGTAGCGAGTATATTTATCTCTTGACATTCTTAAATCCCCTTTGAAATGTTAAACAAAAGCAACGCATACGGAAAGAATTTATAATAAAAAATGAAAACACATACAAAAGAAACTCAAGCAACAATGACCCCAGACAAGTCATTGAACTATTTAAAAGAAGGGAATATTAGGTTTCTAAATAATATAAAGGCTAATAGAGATTTACTGGGGCAGGTTAACCACACAAGTAACGGTCAATTCCCCTTTGCAACAATACTGAGTTGTATTGATTCAAGGGTGTCTGCTGAGTTGGTATTTGATCAAGGTTTAGGTGATATTTTCAGTGTGCGTATTGCAGGAAACTTTGTAAATGAAGATATTTTAGGAAGCATGGAGTTTGCTTGCAAACTAGCAGGAACTAAACTAATTGTCGTTTTAGGACATACAAGCTGTGGCGCTATAAAAGGGGCTTGCGATGATGTCAAATTAGGCAATCTGACTAACATGTTGGCTAACATAAAGCCAGCTGTTGCAGCTGTTCGGGAACCAAAAGATGCCAATTATCGCAATTCCAGAAATATTGAATTTGTAGATAATGTAGCCACGAAAAACGTGCAGCTCACGATAGCAAGAATCATGGACGAGAGCCCGGTACTTGCGGAAATGCAAAACAATGGTGAGATAAAAATTATTGGCGCTATTTATGATATAAATACTGGGGCAGCTAAATTTTTAGACTAACTATTTAGCCTTACTAATACTTCAAACTGACTCAGAAAACAGACTACATGATGAAACTTTTTTCAAACATAAAAGGAGATACCCTTGGAGGGATCACTGCGGGCATTGTTGCATTACCTCTTGCTTTAGCATTTGGTGTGTCTTCAGGCCTAGGGCCAGCAGCAGGATTGTATGGCGCAATATTTATTAGTTTTTTCGCTGCATTTTTCGGGGGCACAAACACTCAAGTTTCAGGACCTACTGCACCAATGACAGCCGTTAGCATGGTTATTATCGCAGGCATTATTGCAATCAATGATGGTGATGTCAATCAAGCATTACCCATAATACTGACCGTTTTTTTATTGGCAGGCATCATGCAAATTGGGCTCGGTGCTCTTGGCGTAGGGCAGTACATTCGGTACATTCCATACCCCGTTGTCTCTGGCTTTATGACTGCTATCGGAGTAATAATTTTAGTGACTCAAATTTTCCCTTCTGTAGGGTACTATCCAAAAGAAGATGTAGCATTTGTCAGTCAATTTCAACCACAAGCTGAAGAGTTAATCCTTGAAAACATCTTGAGAGATGAAGCTGGAGAGGGCATTTTAGTTTTACATGATTTTCAACAAACCATTGATCGAGCTGGAACCATTGAGACGTTTCAAATATTAGCAGAATCACAAACATTAGCTGCTAAAGAGGCATCAGGGGTCTTAGGGACTCTTAAAGTTTTGCCAAATGCATTAGAAAATATTAATTGGCTGGAATTAGCTCTTTCATTAGCTACTATCTTTATAATCTATGGATTTAAGCGAATCACCAAAGTTGTGCCCAGCACGCTTGTTGCCTTAATAGTCGTTTCTGGTGTTGCCATAGCTTTTGGGTTTAATTATAGACCCATTGAGCAAATTCCTAGTGGGTTTCCATTCCCAGTAACTGAAATATTTACAGGGTTTAAACTTGGGAATGTCTCTCCCTATATTTTCACGGCTCTAACATTGGCGCTTTTAGGATCTATCGATTCACTACTTACGAGTGTCGTGGCAGATAATATGACAAAAACCAAGCACAAACCCAATAAAGAATTAATTGGTCAAGGGATTGGCAATAGCATAGGTGCAATTTTTGGCGGACTTCCTGGAGCGGGAGCAACAATTAGGACTGTTGTTAATATAAATTCAGGAGGAAAGACAAAATTATCGGGAATGGTATCGGGCATAATGTTGCTGTTTATTCTACTTGCTTTAGGGCCAATCGCATCAAAAATTCCAGCGGCAGTTTTAGCAGGCATACTGATTACTGTTGGTATTGGTGTCATGGATTACAAAGGATTAAAAGCCATACCTAATTTACCTAGGGATATGAGTTTTGGACCTATTAAATTAAGCTCGGAAGTGATGATTATGTTAGTGGTCTTAGTGCTAGCCTCCGTTTGGAACCTTGTTTACGCTGTGGGCATAGGTTTGGTTTTTGCTTCATTGATGTTTATGAAAAAAATAGGAGACGTAACTGCGAGTCGTTCAGATATTAAGCCATTAGATGAAGAGGCTTGGAACGATGAAATAGGTTTCCCAAAAAACCTAAAAGAAAAAGTCTTTATCAAACACATAAAGGGGCCTTTGTTTTTTGGTTCAACCAGCGATTTTCAGAATTTAGCAGACCAAATCCCTGACACGGCATCAATAGTGATTATTCGATTAGGCCGTATGCCATACATGGATCAGTCTGGCTTATATGTCATGGAAGACGTGCTCTTAGATTTGAAAAGCAAAAATATTGATGTTGTTTTTGTCAACGTTTTGGAGCAGCCACGGTACATGATGGAGCGCATTGATATTATTCCAGATTTCATTTCTGAAGAATGCATTTTTAATGATTTCAATGACTGCATGTCCTGGATAAAAGAAAAAGCAACCATTTCTGAGTGAAGCTTGCTAATTATGACATTTTAGCCTCAGTAATATGAGTAAAATAGCCCCTCCTTGATGGGCTATTTTTTTGCTAATTGATGACCACAACTAATCCAAACTGTACGTCAACTGAATCCCCACGGCCCGTGGCGCGCTCAGTTGTCCCGGCCGCGGCATAGCCAGTCGATTGGCAACATTCCTGCACGTAAGATTCAGGGAAAAGGGGGTGTTTTCTGGCTGCCAAGTCATCCGGAGGTCCATGAAGACATCACCCTGACTGAAGGCATAACGTGCATCTTGAATGCCTGGAACAAAAATGGCAATCAAGGGATCCACAAAAATTTTGTCGATACTGTTCATGACTGAATTGCCTCTCACTGACATGCCAATGGTCCATGCCTGGTAGGTGGCTTGAAGGTCTGCCTTGATAACATCTCTGTAGCGGTATTTCAGCCAGCCAGCCTCGGGGCTCAAGGCGGTGCTGTTGAAGGATAGTTCAGCGCCAGAAGCGTCAGTGGCGTAAACATAGCTCGGGTCTTTTGGGGTGGGCCAGACATGGGTCCATCCGCCCATGCCTTGAAGGGTCCATTTACCTAGATTGACCTCAGCGGCCGCCGTGATTTCCATGCCTGGGATTGATGTGCCACCCACATTCAGGGACTTGAATCCATAATTGCCTAAAAGCAAGGTGCTGTCATTGTCCCATTTGCCAAAGGTGAACTCCATCATGTCATCAAAATTGGTCCAAAAAGCTGCCACATCGAGGTAGCCCTTGACCTTGTCATTGACCAGCAATTGCTTGAATCCAATTTCTGATGTCCATCCTTTTTCTGACTTAAGGTCAATGTTGGGGAAGGCTTGAAGTTGTCCGATTGCTGAACGGGTGTACAACTCTGCCACGGATGGCATGCGAAATCCCTGCGCCCATGAGGCCCTCAGATGACCACCTTTGTTGACGCCCTTGTGCAGTCCCACTTTTGCCACCGGTTGATTGGCAGACATATCATCCACCCTTGCCTGTTCCCATCGCAAACCAGCACTTAAATCCCAACCTTGCACACTAAGCTCTGCTTGCGTGAAGGCTGCAAGGTTGCTAGACTGATGATCCCCTTGAAACAGCACGGATTGCATGCTCGCTTGACTGAAGTAAACACCCGACAACACGTCAACAGCTCCTACTTGGTATTGCATGCTGTAATCCAGCATATGCTGCAGGGCTGCTGTTGAATAATTGTTAGAGTCTAATCCCGATTGATTATCCATGCCTGTGCTGCGCCATTGCAGCTTGTGCATCCTGCCATTTTGCAGATGCTTTACATGGGCACCCATGTACCAGGTTGCCCCCTTGGTCAGAGTGGCTGATGAGTCCAACGGGGTGTAACCATAGCGATAATCTTCCCAAAGCAAAGACGTTGCTCGATCTGAATGGTAGGTTGCAGCATGCACGCCAACTTCCGTTCGAGAAGATGGCTTGTAGCGGTATTTCAGGTGGAGGCGCTGTGACAGTTCGCGCAGCCCCAACTGGTAGCCTTGGTCTTTGAATTGCTGGCCATGAAAGACCCAGCCATGGTTACCGTGACTGTCCGACATGGCCCACTGCAGGCCACCTTGGCCACGCGGCTTATCGCTCCACTGCATGCTGGTCATCTTTGGCTGGCTGTAGACAGATCCAAAGGTGGCCACCCGAACCCTGAGGTCACTGCTTGGCTCCCAGCTCCGCATATGGATGACGCCATTTAGGGCGCTTGAACCATAACTTGATGAGGCGGCGCCCTTGATGACTTCCACTTGATCAATGGCCTCCACCGGCATGAACCCCCATGCAGCATTGCCCGCGTCGGGCGTCAGCAATGGGAGACCATCCAAGAGTACCAAAACCCTTGAGCCTGCACCCATGCTCCACCCTGACCCACCACGAATGTTTGCCTGACCATCTTGGATGGTCACCCCTGACAACTGTTCCAAGGCGGATTCAATGCGAGGGCTTGGTTTGTCATGAATAACGGCAAGGGGCATAACTTCCACGGAAATGGGGGCTTCCTCAATGCGTTGGCTGTGGCGGCCTGCTGTCACGACGGTGGTGTGAAGGGTTACGGTTGTGGTGTCGGCTTGGCTGACAGATAACAAGGCAACACCTATAAGGGCTGAAATCATGGCCATAATTTACCATTTTAAATGATTCCATCCGGCATGATGGTTTGCCCAATGCCCAGATTGCGGCATGACTCAGCGCAGCTACATCATGGCCCTTGACAGCTTGGAAGGGCTCGGCCCCATGGCCATCCAAAGCCTGGTTGCCACCTACCCCCATGCAAGAAGCCTGCTTAGCGCAAGCAACCAATCCATCGCGCAATTGCTGGGACAGCGCGCCAACCGCTGGTGTGGGCCAGGGCGATTCAAGCAATGCCTGAAAGAGGCGGAGGATCTGCTTGACAAGCAATCTCAACAAGGCATCCAAAGCCATTGTTTTTTGGACGACAACTACCCTGAACGGCTGAAAACCTTGCCGGACTTACCCATGATGATTCATGTCATTGGCTCAGCAAGTCTCAATGTCAAGCACATGCTAGCCGTAGTGGGGAGTCGCAAACCAAGCCCCAATGGCTTACTGAACACCGAATACTGGGTGCAGTCCATGCGGGCTGTAGACCCTTGCATCGTCAGCGGGCTGGCCTTTGGGGTAGATGTCCTGGCCCATGAGGTTGCCATGCAGCAAGGCATGATCACGGTGGCTGTGTTGGCGCATGGCCTGCATGTCATTCACCCCCGAAGTCACCGCGACATGGCGCGGCGCATACTTGCCAGTGGTGGCTCCTTGATCTCCGAACACCCCATCGGGGTTGAACCAAAAGTGGGGGCCTTTCCGCGAAGGAATCGCATCATTGCTGGTTTGTGTGACGCCACCTTGGTGGTGGAGGCTGCCATCAAAAGCGGAGCGGGCATCACAGCAGAAATGGCCAACCAGTACCATCGATCGGTCTTTGCCATACCCGGCAGGCCGCAGGATGTCATGACCCAAGGCTGCTTGGACTTGATTCAACGCCATGTCGCTGAAATGGCCGTTCACCCTCAGCGAATGCTGGACAGCTTAGGGTGGTCAACGCCGAGCAATCACGCAGAAAAAAAGCCATCAAATGGCCAACATCAAGGCGTGATTGATGCACTGAGCAAAGGCCACCAGCGGGTGGATGACATCATGAATGAAACAGGGCTAGACGCCAGCAAGGTGCTAGCCGCATTGGGTGAGCTCTTGTGGTCCAACCACGTCATG